>ERZ941671.61-NODE-61-length-62281-cov-7.066242_pt1 | contig 62281 bp, 58 predicted proteins | sample MGYA00521093_ERZ941671 | MGnify/ENA primary metagenome ERZ941671 (study PRJEB32759, sample SAMN07749878) | skin metagenome | biome: transportation; feature: city; material: polyester macromolecule | host: Homo sapiens | place: Hong Kong:MOS line | collected... | reverse complement strand
TGGCTGGGTGACGTCCGGCTGATCGACAATGTCGAGGTGATCCGGGCGACCACAGTGGATATCTCCGCAAGGGACGCGGTTGCGCAGGGCAGGCGGGTCACGACGGTCTGATCTTACGCTTACGTAAATTACCTTTTCGAGGGCGCTTTTAGCCTATATCGATGGGGTATCGGAAACTGGGAGGTGCCGAAACTCATGAACAAGCCGTGGCTGCAGTACTATCCGGAGGGCGTACCGGCCGAGTTGCCCGAACTGCCGTTTGCCTCGCTGGTCGATCTTTTGGAAGATTCGTTCAAGCGCTTCGCGGATCGCCCCGTCTTCAAGTTCATGGGCCGCTCGATCACCTACCGCGAGATGGACGTCGCCTCGCGCAATTTCGCGGCCTATCTGCAGGCGAAGGGCCTGAAGCGCGGCGACCGCGTTGCGCTGATGATGCCGAACGTCCTGCAATATCCAGTAGCCGTCGCCGGCGTGCTGCGCGCCGGCATGGTGGTGGTGAATACCAATCCGCTCTACACCCCGCGCGAACTCGAACACCAACTCAAAGACAGCGGCGCCACCGCCATCGTGGTGCTGGAAAACATCACCCGCCACATGGATGCCGGAATGTCGCGGCTGGAGGCGACGCTGCTCGGCACCCGCGAGGTCGGCTTCACCGTGCTGTCGATGAGCGTATCGCTGGTCGCGGTATTCGTGCCGATCCTGTTCATGGGCAGCCTGGTCGGCCGCCTGTTCCGTGAATTCGCCATGACCATCACGATTGCGATCGTGATCTCGCTGGTGGTCTCGCTGACCACGACGCCGATGATGTGCGCGGTGGTGCTGCGCAAGGAGGAGGCCGGCCAGCCGCACGGCCTGATCTACCGGATCAGCGAGCGCGCCTTCGAGCTGATGCTGAGCGGCTACCGCGCGACGCTCGGCGTCGCGCTGCGCCATCCGCTGCTGGTGATGCTGATCCTCGCCTCAACGCTGTATCTGAACTTCCATCTCTACGCGGTGGTGCCGAAGGGCTTCGTGCCGCAGCAGGACACCGGGCTGCTGGTCGGCTCGATCCAGGCCGACCAGAGCACCTCGTTCCAGCTGATGCAGCGGAAGCTGACCCAGTTCATCGACATCGTGAAGTCGGATCCGGCGGTCGATACCGCGGTCGGCTTCACCGGCGGCGGAGGGGTCGGCCCCGGCGGCACCAACACCGGCACGGTGTTCGCCTCGCTGAAGCCGATGAACGAGCGCAGGCTACGCGCCGACAAGGTGATCGAGCGGCTGCGCGAGCCGCTCGCCAAGGTGGCCGGCGCCACCCTGTTCCTGCAATCGGTCGGCGATCTCGGCGCCGGCGGCCGCTCCGGCAACGCGGCCTATCAGTACACGCTGAAGGGCTCGACCTCCCAGGAGCTCAACGAATGGACGCCGAAGCTGGTCGCGGCGCTGCAAAAGGAGCCGACGCTCGCCGACGTCAACAGCGACCAGCAGAACAAGGCGCTGCAGGCCAACGTGGTCATCGACCGCGATGCCGCCTACCGGCTCGGCCTCAACATAGCTCAACTCGACAACACGCTGTATGACGCGTTCGGGCAGCGCCAGGTCTCGACCATCTTCGTCGCCCGCAACCAATATCACGTCATCATGGAGGTCGCGCCGCGCTTCTCGCAAGATCCGCAGACCCTGAAGGACGTCTACATCTCGAGCTCGGGCGTTTCGGCGACCGGCACGCAGTCGACCAACGCGGTGGCCGGAACAGTCTCCTCGTCGGCGCAGAAGAGCTCGGTCAGCTCGGTCGCCGCCAATGTGGTGCGCAACCAGGCGACCAACTCGATCGGCGCCACCGGCAGGGGCGTCGCCTCGACAGGCAGCGCGGTCTCGACCAGCGCGGCGACCATGATCCCGCTGTCGACGGTTGCCCGCTTCGAGCACGGCGAGACGCCGCTTTCCGTCAACCACCAGGATCTCCTGGTCGCCAGCACCATCTCGTTCAATCTGCCGCCGGGCGTCTCGCTGAGCACGGCAACCACCACGATCGAGAATGCGATGCACGCGATCAACATGCCGGCGGGCATCAGCGGCGGGTTTGCCGGCTCCGCAAAAATCTTCCAGCAGGCTCTCGCCAACGAGCTGTTCCTGATCCTGGCTGCGCTGGCGACGATCTACATCTCGCTCGGCATGCTCTATGAGAGCTACATCCACCCGCTGACCATCCTCTCCACCCTGCCCTCGGCCGGCGTCGGCGCGGTAGCGGCGCTGATGCTGTCGCACACCGAATTCGACCTGATCGGCGCCATCGGCGTGATCCTGCTGGTCGGCATCGTGAAAAAGAACGCCATCATGATGATCGACTTCGCGCTCGACGCCGAGCGCCAGCGCGGGCTGTCGTCGCGCGATGCGATCTACGAGGCCTGCCTGATGCGCTTCCGTCCGATCATGATGACGACGCTCGCCGCGCTGTTCGGCGCGGTGCCGCTGATGATCGGCCTCGGCGAAGGCAGCGAGTTGCGTCAGCCGCTCGGCATCGCGATTTTCGGCGGATTGATCCTGAGCCAGATCCTGACGCTCTACACCACGCCGGTGGTCTATCTCTATCTCGACCGCGCGCGGCTCTGGAGCCAGCGCCGCCGCGCCGCGCGGCGCGCGAGGCGAGCCGCGGCGTCAAGCGCCTCCTGACCAGCGGCTGCCGACGGCGCGTTGGCCCGCACCGTCTGCAATCCTGGCTCAACCCTTGTATGCCCCCTGCACGCGGCTTCGTTATGACGGCGTCGCGCAAGGCATGATAGCGTTTGGCAAACCCCGGGAGGATGTCATGAAGACCTATCAGCTCTACATCAACGGCCAGTATGTCGATCCCGCCAATGGCGAGTGGTTCGAATCGATCGATCCCTATCGCGGCGAGGCCTGGGCGAGGATTCCGCGCGGCACTGCCGCCGATGCCGACAAGGCCGTGAAGGCCGCCAACGAGGCGATGTGGAACGGACCATGGGCCAAGATGACGGCGTCAGCGCGCGGCAAGGCGATGCGCAAGCTCGGCGACCTCGTTGCCGCCAATGCCGAGCGCCTCGCCGAGATCGAGGTGCGCGACAACGGCAAGCTGATGGCCGAGATGCTGGGCCAGCTGCGCTACCATCCGGAATGGTGGTGGTATTTCGGCGGCCTCGTCGACAAGCTCGAGGGCGGACTGGTGCCGATCGACAAGGCCGAGACCTTTGCCTACACCACGCATGAGCCGGTCGGCGTCGTCGCGGCGCTGACCGCCTGGAATTCGCCGCTGTTGTTCGTGGCTTGGAAATGCGCCGCAGCCCTCGCCGCAGGCTGCGCCGTGGTCGTGAAGCCGTCTGAATTTACGTCCGCCAGCACGCTGGAATTCGCCGCGCTCACCAAGGAGGCCGGGATTCCCGACGGCATCTTGAACGTGGTGACCGGCTTCGGCCCCGAAGCCGGCTCCGCGCTGATCTCCCATCCCGGCGTCGCCAAGATCACCTTCACCGGATCGGATACCACCGGCGCCAAGGTCTACGAGACCGCGGCCAAGAGTCTGAAGCGCGTCTCGCTCGAGCTCGGCGGCAAATCGCCGAACATCGTGTTCGAGGATGCCGACCTCACCGCGGCCGCCGCCGGCGCGATCTCCGGCATCTTCGCCGCCACCGGGCAGACCTGCATCGCCGGGTCGCGCCTGCTGGTGCAGAGCTCGATCAAGGAGAAATTCGTCGCGCGCGTGCTGGAGCTGGCGAAATCCGCCAAGATCGGCGACCCGATGCAGGCCGACACCAATGTCGGGCCGATCACGACGCCGGCGCAGTACAAGAAGGTACTCGACTACATCGACATCGCGAAAGCCGAGGGCGCCCGCTGCCTGCTCGGCGGGAAGCCTGCCTCCGGCGACGGCATCAAGGGCGGGCAATTTGTCGAGCCGACCATCTTCACCGATGTCGACAATTCGATGCGGATCGCGCGCGAGGAGGTGTTCGGACCGGTGCTGTCGATCATCTCGTTCGACACCGAGGAGGACGCGATCCGGATCGCCAACGACACCATCTACGGCCTCGCCGCCGGCATCTGGACCAAGGACCTCGCGCGCGCCATCCGCGTACCGAAGCAGCTCCGCGCCGGCACCGTGTGGGTCAACACCTACCGTGCCATCAGTTACATGATGCCGTTCGGCGGCATGAAGTTCTCCGGCGTCGGCCGCGAGAGCGGCATCGACGCGGTGCGCGAATATCAGGAGACCAAGAGCGTGTGGATCTCCACCGCGACCGACGTGCCGGCTAATCCGTTCGTGATGCGGTAAGGGCCCGCGGTGGCCTGGCTGCAAACTCGCCAAGGCACCGCGTCACATGACTGGACTTGCCGCCGCGCACCGCGCGGCGGCTCTGCGCCGAAGCGCTCCGGCCAGCATGACGAACGACGAGAGCATGAGGATCAGGGCGCTGAACAGAAACGTGGCCTGATAGCCGCGGCTATCGAACAGAACGCCACCACCCGCCGCACCCGCGGTGATCGCCAGCTGAATCACCGCCACCATCAGGCCGCCGCCCGCCTCCGCGTCATCGGGTAACGCCTCGCTGAGCCAGGTCCACCAGCCGACCGGGGCGGCCGTGCCGATAAAGCCCCACAGGAACATCAGCGTCGCCGTCGCGCCGAGCGAGGCACCAAATGCCGTCAGTGCGATGGCGATCACGGCCATCGCGAGCGGGATCAACATGAGGGACGTGTGGAGACGTTCGCGGATCACAAGGCCGATCAGCGACGTGCCGATCAGACCCGCGACGCCCATCACGAGCAACAGCGCCGAAATGGTCGTGACGTCGACGCGTGTCACGGTTTCGAGGAACGGCCGCAGATAGGTGAACAGCGCGAACTGGCCGAGGAAGAACAGGGCCGCCGCGAGCATGCCGTAGGGGACGCCGGGCCGGCGCAGGACCTTGAACGCGGCCGCCGCGCTCGCCCGCTCTTGGCTCGGCATTCTGGGAAGCGTGATGAACTGCCAGAGCAGGGTCAGCGCCGCGATCGGCACGACGCAGAAGAATGCGCCGCGCCAGCCGATATACTGACCGAGAAAGCTGCCAAGCGGCGCCGCAATCGTGGTCGCGAGGGCATTGCCGCCATTGAGCACCGCCAGCGCGCGCGGCAGATCCTTGGCCGGCACGATGCGGATCATCGTTGCGGCGGACATCGACCAGAAACCGCCGACGACCATGCCGACGAGCGCGCGCCCCGCCATGAAGACCGCGTAAGTGGGCGCGAACGCCACAACGACACCGGAGATCAGCATGACACCGGTCAGCCACAGCAGCACAGTGCGCCGATCGACACCGCGCGTCGCCGTCGAGATGAAGAGACTGGTCAGGATGGCGAAGAAACCGGACACGGAGATGGCCTGCCCGGCCTGCCCCTCCGTCAACTCAAGGCCTCTGGCAATCGGCGTGAGCAGGCTCACCGGCATCCACTCGGTTGCGACGAGGGTCGAGGCGCACAAAGTGAGCGCAAAGACCGCGCTCCATGCGGCCATTGGCTGCGTTGTCTTTTGATCGATCGTGGCGTCCATAGAGCATCCATGTGCAGAGAAGCGCCCAAGCCGGCGCTGTTCACGGCAACATTTAGAGCCCGGCACAGCGTTCGATTAGCCGCTATAATTTGCTTGCATTAATCGATGCTAGCCATGAATACTGCGACCCATGGCAAGCCAGGATTTCAACGATCTATTGGCCTTCGTGGCGGTCGCCCGTGAGCGCAGTTTCACCAGAGCCGCGGCGAAATTGGGCGTCGTGCAGTCGACGCTCAGCCATACGATCAAGCGCCTCGAAATGCAGATGGGCCTGCGACTGCTGACGCGCACGACGCGCAGCGTCGGCCTGACCGAGGCAGGCGAGCGTCTTCAGCAATCGCTTGCACCGCGGATCGAGGAGATCGAGCGCGACATCGCGGCGCTGATGTCCCTGCGCGACACGCCGTCAGGCAGCATCCGCATCACGCTCTCGGAGCATGCGCTGGAAACGGTGGTCTGGCCCAGGCTGGCGCCCGTCCTGGCGAAGTATCCCGACGTCAAGGTCGAGTTCAGCCTCGACATCGGGTTCCGCAACATCGTCAAGGACGGCTTCGATGCCGGAATCCGCCTCGGCGAGAGCGTGGAAAAGGACATGATCGCGGTGCGCATCGGCCCCGATTGGCGGCTGGTCGCGGTCGCTTCGCCCGCCTATCTGAAGCAGCATCCCAGACCCCGGCATCCGCAAGACCTGATACGGCATGCCTGCATCAAGCGGCGTCTCGCGGCCGGCGGTCACTATGTGTGGGAGTTCGCCAGGAATGGCGCAGAGCTTCAGGTGCGCGTCGAGGGCCAGCTGACCTTCAATGATTCCGGCGCCATGATCGATGCCGCCGTGAAGGGCTTCGGCATCGCCTATGTTCCTGAAGACATGGTCGCGCAGCGCATCCGGTCCGGCGAGTTGATTGTCGTGCTCGACGACTGGTCGCCGCAATTCGACGGCTATTATATCTACTACCCCACGTCGCGGCAGAACTCGGCCGCGTTCAAGGTGATCGTCGACGCGCTACGCTATCATGAAGCAAGGCAGAAGAAGCGCGGCTAGCACCATCAACCGCTCGATGCGGTCTTGCGGCAAAACTCTTCCGGCGCCCGCGGTGAGAGCGGCAACAGCGCGGTCGGCGGATATAGAAGACCAGGGGTGAGTCGACTTAACCACTGCGAGCATGCCCGCCAATTGGCAGGCGTCACGGCGCGACCAGCGAGAGGGCAAGCAACGACAGGACCAGGGCTGGAGTCATCACACAGATGCCCAGCCGCAAAAAGCGGAGGGCGCTGACGTGTTCGCCCTCACGGCGCAGCGCGATCAACCATAGAATTGTGGCGAGGGAGCCGGTCACCGACAGATTGGGTCCGAGATCGACACCGATGAGAACAGCGCCGGTGATATGAGGCGACGACTGCGCGGTGTGCGTTGTCGTCGCGGCGATCAGCCCCATCGGCAAATTGTTGATGAGGTTCGAGGCAAATGCCGTGATGATGCCGGCGCCCCACGCCGTTGCGTGCGGTGAAGCTGCCGTGGCCCGCTTCAACACTTCGGCAAGCGCCGGCAGCACGCCGGTGTGGTTGAGGCCTTCGACCAGAATGAACAGCCCGGCGACGAGCGGCAACACCGACCACGACACATCGCGCACCACTGCCGCCAGAGATGTTTGGCCAAGCATCAGCACGGTTGCGGTTATCACAGCGCCGCAGGCAAATGTCGGCAGACCGAGATCGGCGCCGAACGCCGATGCGGCGAGGAGAACGACCGCCGTTACGCCGATGCCGAAAGCCACGATCGCCGCGTTTCGCGTCAGGACGACAGGCTCGGCGCCGCTGCTTTCCACGCCGCCGCGCAGATCTTCGCGTTGCGTGAAGCGGAGCATGACGAAGGTCGCCGCGATCGCCGCCACCGACGGCAGCGAGAAGTATCGCAGCCATTCCATCAGCGTCGGCATCCGCTCGCCGAACAATACGAGATTCGCCGGGTTCGAGATCGGCAGCACGAAGCTGGCGGCGTTGGCGATGAAGGCGCAGACGAACAGATACGGCAGCGGCTCGACTTTCGCGGCGCGCGTCGCAGCATAGACTGCCGGCGTCAGCACGACCGCAGTCGCGTCATTCGACAGGAAGATGGTCACCAGCGTGCCGACGGCATAGACGATTGCAAATAGCCGCGATGCCGATTTGCGGGAATGCTTGACGGCCTGCTCGGCGAGCCAGTCGAACAGGCCTTCCTTTCGCGCGACCTCCGCGAGCAGCATCATTCCGATCAGGAAGAAGTAGACGTCGACGCCCTTGCCCGCGGCCATCACCGCGTCACGCCACGGCAGAAGATCGAACGCGACCAGGAGCACGGCGCCGGTCACGGCCCAGATGTATTCCGGCAGATTCCATGGGCGCGCAATCACGCCAAAGGTTGCCAGGCCGGCAATGCCCCAGGTCGCAGCGTGGCTATCGAACATCAGGCGACACCTGCGGCTGCGGGACCTGTTCCTGGAGCTGTACGCTCGGGCTTCGCTGCGCAAGCCGGCTTGAGCAGCGGGGCGAAGACGAGCCACAGTACCACCGACACCAGCGCGAAGGCACCGAGAACGAGAAACATCGCGCCGTAGCCGAGTTCCTGCGCAATCCATCCCCCAATCGCCGGGCTCAGCGAGGCTCCGATGCCCTGAACCGTCATGACCGCACCTTGACCGGCATTGATGCGACCGGTGCCATCGAGAATCCGCGCCACCAGGCCCGGCACCGCCACGCTTTGCAGTCCGGCACCGACACCATCGAGAATCTGGACCGGATAGACGCCCCACCGGTTGAGCAGCCACGCCGCGATGACGCCGCGGATTGGCAAGGCAACGAAGGACACAAGCAGCACCAGCCAGTAGCCCTCCTTCTCCGCCATGCGCATCGCGACGAGCGCGGTCAGGATCATGGTGCCTTGGGCGACCAGGATGGTCATCGCGACGAAGCTCGCCGGATCGGCCTGCTTGCCGGCAACGACGGCGAGGCCGTAGAGCGGCAACATCGCCGCATTGCCAAGATGAAAGAAAAGCAGGGCCGCGGCAAGGATCAGCAATGGCCTTGTCTCGACCAGAACCCGCAATCCGCTTGCGCGCTTGTCATCATTGGCCTCGTGCGACAATCCACGAGCCGCGTCGTCGTCGATGGAACTGCTCGGAATCATCAGCACCGATACGATCGAAAGCGCACCGAACAACGCGGCAAGCCAGAACACCGCCGTGAAGCCGTACAACCAGCCGACCAGGCCGGAGAGCCCTGCGCCGACCATGTTGCCAGCGTGGTTGAAGGCCTGATTGCGGCCGTTCTGCCGGTTGAAGCCGGCCTGCTGTACGATGCCAAGCGTGATGCCGGCGACCGCGGGTCCGATCGCCGCCCCCGCGATCGCGGTCGCGACCTGGGACGCCGCCACGAGCCAGAATTCCTGCGACAGCAGCACGATCCCCGACGCCACGACGGTGCAGATGCCGGGAACGATCACGAAAAGCTTCTTGCGACGCGTTGCATCGATCAGGGCTCCGGCCGGTGTCGTCATCACCATGCCGGCAATGCCGCCGGTCGTCATCACAGTCCCGATCCAGCCGCTCTGCCAGCCATGCGCAAGCAGAAACACGCCCAGAAACGGGCCGATACCGGCCTGCATGTCCGCCATGAAGAAGTTCAGCGCAAGCAGCGGGCGAAGCGCTTTGTCTCGGCCTGAATTCCCTGTGGTCACTGGCGATCTTCCTTAGAAGTGCGAAAGGCCGATCTGTCTGCCCCCGCCTGGACTGCAAATGCGGCCGAAGCCAGCTCTGTTCCGGCTTCGGCCTCCCGTTCGGCATCGATCCGCGTTGGTCGAAGCCGAAGCCGTCAGGGGGCTTCGTGGTCAACGTCGACCAGACGGGTCTTCCGGATTCGCCCGCCCAATTCCACATGCAGTTCGTAGTCCTGACCGTTTCGCCGGCCCAGAATTTCGAAATGCTTGGGCTTGCGACGTGGTGTGCCCGTCGGCTCGAACCCGGCAGCGCGCGCGGCCTCGATGGCCGCCGCGGGATCGGCAGGTGGATGGTGGTCGTGGCCGTGCTTCTTCTTGTGTACGATCGTCACGCTGTCGCCACCGCAGGCGAAGCGGGTGACCTTGAGCTCGGAAGGCTTTTGTTCGCCTTCCAGCTCCACGTCGGCTCCGATCCGGAGCCTGACTGCCTCGGCTCCATGCGGCGTGAGATCGGCGAGCACCGCGCCCTTCGCGGTCTGCACCACGAACCGGTGCGCGAACACATGCACGATCTTGCCGAACAATTTGATCCGTTCCTCTGACATTCCAAGTCTCCTGATTGCAGGCTTTGCTCAGTCGTTCACGGCGCTCTTGGCGGCGGGGGCGGAGGCGGGGCATCGGCATCCGGTGGCGGTGGCGGGCGGTCCGCCCGCAGCGGCGGGGCGGCCCCGGGCGGGGGCGGCGGAGCTTCTGCCCGCCGCGGCGGAGGCGCTGCGCCGGGTCGCGGGGGCGGCGGGGGACCGAACGCCTCCGTCCGGCCGTCGGCATGCGCAACGATCTGGGCGTGGATGACACCCCGTTCGAACCTGCCCTGGACCGTGAGGATCTCGTCTTTGGCCACCGTATCGGCATTTTCGCCGTGTGGCCCGAGGTCGACCAGCGCGCGACCGCTGCCGTCGTCGAGGATGAACTTGTTGCCGAATATCTCGGACACGCTGCCATGCACGGCTGACGGCGCGCCGGGCTGGAGCGCGTTGATGGCGGTCGGTTGCAGCAGCATGACGCTGCGCGGCTGCCACTTCTCGGCGAGCCTCACCCCACCGGCTCCGGCAGCCGCGCCGACCGCGAGCACGGTAAGTGCCACGCCTGCGAGCAGACTGCGATGCCGGATCTGCGGGCGCGCAGCGGGCGCCAGGCTAGCATCCGAAGGTGATTGGCTTTCGGTCATCGGACCGTCCTTTCATCGATTGCGATGACCGCAGCCTAGGGCACTCTCCCCAATCCAGCCTGAACCGTTTCGTTCAGGTTGGGTTAAGCTCCCGGGCATAGGTGCAGCCGAGGTGAAGCGGAATGAAAATCCTTCTGGTCGAAGATGATCGCCTGCTCGCGCAAGAGATCGCCCGCGCCCTGCGCGAGGAGAACTTTGCGGTCGACGTGGCCGCGAACGGCGAGGACGGACAGCATCTCGGCGAGACCGAATCCTACGACGCCGCGGTGCTCGATCTCGGCCTGCCGAAAGTGCCCGGCATCGAGGTCTTGCGCGGATGGCGCAAGCACGACCGGCATTTGCCCGTGCTGATCCTGACCGCGCGTGACGGCTGGACCGACAAGGTGGACGGCTTCAAGGCAGGCGCCGACGACTATCTGACGAAGCCGTTCAGGACCGAGGAGCTGGTCATGCGGCTTCGCGCACTCGTCCGCCGCGCCTCCGGGCATTCCGCGCCGCGAATCTCATGCGGCCCGCTGAGCTTCGAAACACAAACCGGCGTGTTCGAGCTCGATGGACTGCCGTTGAAGTTGACTGCGCTGGAATGGCGGGTTCTGGAATGCCTTGTCCTCCGCAAGGACACCGTCGTCGAGCGCAGCCTGCTCTCGGAGAAGGTCTACGAAGGCGACGTCGGGACGGACTCCAATTCGATCGAGGTGATCGTCGCGAGGCTGCGTCGCAAGATCGGCAAAGCGCTGATCGAGACCGAGAGGGGTCGCGGCTACAAGCTCAACTCGGGCTCCCGATGATGAGCCGAACGACGTCACTCAGCCGACGCCTGATGATCGGAGCCGGCGTGTTCATCACCGTCGCGCTCGTCGTCGCCGCAGTCCTGATCTCGTTCGTCCTGCATCGCTTCGTGCAGGGGCAGATCGATCAGAGGCTCGACGCCCAGATCCTGTTCCTGTCGTCGATGCTCGATGCCGACGGGAACGGCAATTTGCGTCTGGCGGGATCCGCCGACGGGCCGCCGTTCGACCGCCGCCGGCACGGCTGGTACTGGGAAATCTCCGGACCGAAGAATACGCTGCGATCCCGGTCGCTCGATGGTGCCGATCTGGCTCCTCCCGATCTCCGCCACAGGCCGCCGCCACCTCCGCCCCCGCCCCGCCAAGCCGACGACGATCCGCCGCCGCGAGACCGCCCCGCGCCGGCCGATGGCATCGGTCCGGACGACCGCAAGCTGCACTTCCGCATCCTGAACGTATCGGCATCCGGAGTTCCGGCGACGATCGTGGCTTCCGCGCCGAGAGACGCGGTGCTCGGACCGTTATGGGAAGCCATGCGCACATTGGCGTTGTCGCTTGCCGCGCTCGGTATCGCATTGATCTGCGCCATGCTGATCCAGGTCAGACTCGGATTGCGCCCGCTGGAGCAACTGCGCGGCGCAGTGGCCGACGTAAGATCGGGGCTTCGCGAGCGCGTGCCCGACGCTCAGCCGAGCGAGGTGCAGCCGCTGGCCACCGAACTCAACGCGCTGCTGGTCCAGAACGCGACAAACCTCGAACGGGCACGAAGGCACGTGTCCAATCTTGCGCACGGCTTGAAGACGCCGCTGGCGACCCTGGCGATCGCGCTGCAAAAGCAACCGTCGGGCTCGACGGATCTCCACGATCTCGTCGTCCTGATGGATCGCCGCATTCGCCATCATCTGGGACGCGCCCGATCCGCCGCGCTCGGCGGACCGGTCCGAAGCCGAACGGCGGTTGCATCGCGCGTCACGGATCTTGCCCTCGTCCTCGGCAAGGTGAACGCCGACAAGCAAATCGCCTTCGTCAACCACATTCCATCCGAACTCTCGGTCGCTTGCGAGCAACAAGATATCGACGAGATGCTCGGAAACGTGCTGGAGAACGCATTCTCCTGGTGCCGGAGCGAGGTCGTCGTCGGATCGAGCGAGAACGGTCGGGACGTCGTCATCGTCATCGACGACGACGGACCGGGGCTTTCGCCGGAGCAGATGTCGCAGGCGATGCAGGCCGGCCGGCGGCTCGACGAGAGCGCTCCGGGATTCGGCTTCGGACTGTCGATCACACGCGAACTCGCCGAACTCTATGGCGGCTCCCTGACCCTGGACCGGTCCTCGCTGGGCGGACTTCGGGCAGCGATCCGCCTTCCCTCGGCTGGCCTGGCCTGACCGGCTCGCTTTCAGGGACCGCCGACCTCGAACGCCAGCAGGACGTTGCCGGATAACCCGCCCCATTGGGCGTAGCCTGAATTGACGTACAGCATGCCGTCGACGACGATCGGACCCGGTCCGTCCATGGCGCCGCCGTGGGCCGGAACGCCGTTCACGGTGGGGTAGTCGCGCGCGGTGTCGATCTCCCAGAGCAGCCGCGCGTCATCGGTGGCATAGGCGCGCAGGAAGCCGCTCACGCCGCCCGAGAACACCACGCCGGGAATGACCGTGACAGCAGCCGACAACGCCGGACTGCACTGGGCGCGATCGCCACAGGCCACCGGCGCCGCCTGCATGGTGATTTTCCCGGTCGCCAGATCCAGCGCGAACAGGCCGCCGCCTTCCTTCGAATTGAGACGCCGCGTGCCGTCGGTCAGAAACCGCACGTCTGAGTTGGCGACGTAGATGCGGTCCTGGTCCGCGGCGGAGCCCCACTCGGTGCCACCCAGCGCGCCTCCCTTACCGATCCGTGTCTGCCACAGGATCTTGCCGTCATGGTCGGGATCCAGCGCATGGACCACGCCGGATTTCTGACCCACCGCCAGCACGCGGTGTCCATCATGCAGGCTCACCAGGATCGGCGATTGCCCGAAGTCGTAATCGGGGCCGCGGTCCTGCGGGCAGTTGGACTGATCGAGACCGAAACAGGCGACGACGAAGCTGTCCTTGGGCGTGGCCTGCTGGTGCCAAAGCATCCGGCCGGTCGCAAGATCGAACGCGAGGACGGCATCGCTGGTGTCGGTTGCCGGATCGGCATAGCTGTTCGACGTCGCGACGTAGAGCGCCTGGCGCTGGACGTCGATGGTCGGCGCGGACCACACCGACGCGCCGGCCGGGCCGAACAGCTGGGTGCCATAACCGTTGGTCCGGGTGGGCTGCGGCGCCTCGGGGATGGTGTAGGACTTCCAGATCTGCGCGCCGGTCGCGGCCTTCAGCGCGACGACGCTGCCGCGAAACGTGCAGCATTGGTAAGTCGGCCGCGATCCCGTGGCTTCCTCGATCGAGGAAACGCCAACATAGACGACGCCGGAATAGACGGTCGGTGCACCGGTAATCCGGGCGGCCGGATGATCGTCGACCTTGCTCTTCCAGATCAGCGCACCGGTCGCAGCATTCACAGCGTAGACGTTGGCACGCACATCGCCGAAGACGACTGCAAACCGGTTGTCATCCAGCGACGCGAAACTGATCGCGGCCCGGACCGGCGCCTCGGTCGGAAACACCCACCTTGTGCATCCGCTGCTGGCGTCGAGCGCATGGACCTTGCGGTCGCCGCCACCGACGAACAGCAGGCCGCCGACAACGGTCGGCTGCGCATTGGCGTTGGACGTGTCAGGAAACCCGAACGCCCATTTCAGATGCAACCGCGAGACCTGGTCCGGCGCGAGACCGGCCATCGCCGCCGGCTGAAACCGGCTGTTGTTGAGATCGGCGCCCCAACCGTTCCAGCGCGGCCCATCGATCGGGCGCGGAAAACCGGTCTCGCTCGCCGCGCATCGGCCGGCGCTTCCCGTTGCGGGTTGCTCAGCAACCTTACCGGTGACGAGCGAGGCGATCGCCGTTCGCTCGTCATTGGTCAGCCCCTGCGCGAACGAGGCCATCGGCCCCGTGGTGATCGCGCCCACCACCTCGGCGAACGACTTCGATTGCAGCACTGCGCGGCTCGGCGCGCGAACATCCGGGTTGCCACCGTCATGGCACTGCGCGCAGCGCTGCGCATAGAGGGCGGCACCGACGGGCTGGGCCGCCGCAGGCAGGCAATATCCGATCACTATCGCGGCTGTCAGGGCAATCAGCTTCATCGTGCTTCACCGGCGTTGAATTCGATGACACGCGCGGTCGCAGCGTAGCAGAACCGGAATGATTGCCAATGCGCATGGCTACACAAGCAGAAGCCGCACCGCGCTTGAAGCGTGCCTCCCGGCCGCGCAGAGAGCGCGTCAACGGCGATACTTGACGCCGGGCGTGGAGCAGCGATCATGCGCCGACACACCGAAGAGTGTGATCAATACTTGGGGAGAGACTCGCCATGACGCTGCGTTACTCACGTGCATTGTTCTGCGCCCTCGTGCTGGCGGCCGCAGCCGCCCCGGCCCACGCCGAGAAGAAATACGGCCCCGGCGTCACCGATACCGAAGTGAAGATCGGCCAGACCATGCCCTACAGCGGCCCGGCGTCCGCATACGGTACCCAGGGGCGCATCGAGGAAGCCTATTACGCGATGATCAACGCCAAGGGCGGCGTGAACGGACGCAAGATCAAGCTGATCTCATTGGATGACGCCTATTCGCCGCCGAAAACCGTGGAGCAGACGCGACGTCTCGTCGAACAGGACGAGGTGCTGGCGATCGTCGGCACCATCGGCACGCCGACGAATTCCGCGAGCCAGAAATATCTGAACCAGAAGAAGGTCCCGCAGCTCTTCATCTCGACGGGGGCGGCGAAATGGGACGACCCGAAGAACTTCCCGTGGACCACGCAGCTCTATCCGCCCTACCAGATGGAGGGCATGATCTTCGCGAAATACCTGTTGAAGAACAAGCCCGACGCCAAGCTCGGCGTGTTCTCGCAGAACGACGACGCCGGAAAGGACTACGTCAAGGGGCTGAAGGACGGCCTCGGCGACAAGGCGAAGACGATGATCGTCAAGGAGGTGACCTACGAGGTCTCCGATCCGACCGTCGATTCGCAGATCGTATCGCTGAAAGCATCCGGCGCCGACACGCTGTTCACGATGGCGACGCCCAAGTTCGGCGCGCAGGCGATCCGCAAGGTCTACGAGCTCGGCTGGAAGCCGCTGAATTTCGTCGTCAGCGTCTCCTCGTCGATCAAGGGCGTCATGGAGCCGGCCGGCGTCGAGGCATCGAAGGGCGTGTTGACCGCGCTCGCGTTCAAGACCCCCACCGATCCGACCTGGGAGAACGCCGCCGACGTCAAGGAGTTCAAGGAATTCCTGGCGAAGTGGTTTCCGCAGGGCGATATCGCCGATGGCAGCAACGTCACTGGCTACATCTCAGCCTACATGACGGTGAAAATCATAGAGATGTGCGGCGATGACCTGACCCGCGAGAACCTGTTGAAGCAGGCGACCAACCTCAACAAGGTCGTCGCGCCGCTGCTGCTCCCCGGCATCACGATCTCGACGCGGCCGGACCGCTACGCGCCGTTCACGCAGATGCAGGTCGCGACCTTCGACGGCAAGAGCTGGGTGCCGCAAGGCGAGATCTTCAACACCGACGCGGCGGCCGGCCGGTAACGATGGCATGATTGGATTGCGCATCGGCCGCTGTGATCGGCGGACCGATGTGCGCCAACAAGCATGCCTCTAGTGCCCCGCCGAACCCGGCACGCCGCCGAACAGTTTCTCCTGCTCGGCGCGGCCGGCGTCGACGATGCGGGTGGTGGCGGTCTCGATGGACTCGCGCAGCCTGTTCATGAACTCGTCGCGCGGCAATCCCGGCGGCAGCGGATCGAGGAATTCGACCACCAGCGTGCCAGGATAGCGCATGAAGGTGCGGCGCGGCCAGAACAGCCCGGAATTGAGCGCGATCGGCAGGCACGGCACGGCGCTCTCGGCATAGATCTGGGCGACGCCGGCCTTGTAGTTCGGCACCGCGCCGGGCGCGGTGCGGGTGCCCTCCGGAAAGATCACGAGCTGACGGCCGCGCTTCACCTCGGCCGCTGCCGCCTTCAGCGTCTTGATCAGCGAGCGCGGGCCGCCGCCGCGCTCGACCGAGATCATGCCGACCTTTTTCAGGTACCAGCCGAACACCGGGATCATCATCAGCTCGCGCTTGAGGATGAACAGCGGATACTCGAAGAAGCGCACCAGCGCGAACGTCTCCCAGAACGACTGATGCTTCGAGGCGACCACCAAGGGTCCGGCCGGAATCTTCTCGACACCGCGGAACTCGATCCTGATGTTGCAGATCACGCGCATCAGGAACAGGCTGGTATTGGCCCATACGGCCTCGAGCGCCATCAGCGCGCCACGCGGCAACAGCAGCGCCGGCAGCGCGACGATGCACAGCACCACCAGCACCAGATAGAACAGCACGTTGAAGATCAGCGAACGCAGGAAGATCATTGCAACCCTTGTTTGAGCAGCCGCTTGGCCGTTTCCCGGATCATGCGCGGTCCTAGTTCGCCTGCGCCGTCGCCGGGCGGCGTGGCACAGCACTCGGCTCGGCGATATCGGAGGTGAGATCGAGGCCGATATCGGCCAGCCGGACCCGGAGCTCGGCCGCGACATATTTGGCGTATTCCGATAGCAAGAGACGGAAGGTTCCGCCACTCGTCCACCATGGCTCATCGCGCCATTTGTCGCCGACCACCGCGAACGGGATCAGCGTGATGTCCGGCATCGCATGCGACAGTTCCACGATCGCGCGCGGCATGTGGTAGTTCGAGGTCACCACGATCAACGACTTGAAGCCGCGCTCGCGCGCCCAGCGCCGCGTCTCCGCCGCATTGCTGCGGGTGTTGACCGCCGAGCGGTCGAGATCGACGCAGCAGCTCATCAGCCCCTGACTGTCCGGCACCGAGCGGGAAATGTCGCTGGCGTCGTTGGTCGGGTGCACGCCCGAGATCAGCAGCCGCTTGCCGTAGCCATGCGCCAGCAGTTCCATCGCATCCGAGACCCGCGACGACCCGCCGGTCAGCACCACGATGCCATCGGCATTGTGCGGCGGATCGGTCTCGACGCCGCGCAATTGCGACAGGAAGCCGATGAAGCCGACCGCCGCGGCGACGAAGACGAGCGCCAGCGGCGCGACGATGACGGCGCGCAGCCAGCCGCGCGGGCGCGCGGCACGGCCATTCGGCGACGTTTCGTCGGGCTGCAAGCTCATGTGATGCTGATATCCTTCCCCCGGGGGATTTTAGAGCATGGCGTGGAAAAGTGGAAACCGGTTTTGCCTCGGCCGGGGCGGCGGCCATGCGCACGAAATCACACCCTCACGGCGCAACGCGATCACGATACTGCCACCATGATTGCGCTGTCGCGGCCCGTCAGTCGATGTCGTCGAGCGTCGCGAACAGGGTGCGCCGCGACGCCCATGCGGTGATCGCCGCGATCAGCACCGCCTGCATCGCCAGCACCAGATAGCCGGAGGGACGTAGCGAGAAGGTGCCGAGCAGGGCCGCGAACTGGTCGCCCACCGGCGTGCCGGAGAACCAGTTGGCGATCGATTCCGAGAAGCCGAAGGCCAGCATCGCCGCGCCGCCGCCGATCAGCCCGCCCTCGAGGCCGAGCCTGAGGAAATGACGCAGGAAGCGGTTGGCGATGAAGCTGTCGCCGGCGCCGACGAAATGCAGCACCTCGACGATCGGACGGTTGGCGGCCATCGCGCCGCGAGTCGCGAACGACACCGAGATGATGGTGGCGATGATCACCAGGATCAGGATGCCGATGCCGGCGAACACCGTGGCGCCGGTCATCGAGCGCATGCGCTCGATCCAGGCGCGGTGATCGTCGACGCTCGCGGTCGGCGCCGCCTGCGTCAGGCGGGCACGCAGCGCAGCGAGATCGAGCGTACTGCCCGGCTGCACCCGCGCCACGATGACACGCGGCACCGGCAGGTCGTCGATCGAGAGCCCGCTGCCGAGCCACGGCTCCAGCAGCTTGGCGGACTCCTCCTTGCTGAACGGACGGACCTCGAGGATGCCGGACTGCGCCCGTATCGCGTCGACCGCCGCCTGCGCGTCGCGGTCGAGGTCGCGGCCAGGTGACGGGCGCACCTGGATGGTGATCTCGCTCGCCACCTCGGATTGCCATTCGGCGGCCGAGGCGCTGACCAGCAGCACGGTGCCGGTGGTCAGCGAGGCAAGGAAGGTCATGATCGCGACCACCGCGACCAGCGCGCGGCCCGAGATCGAGGCGCGCGGCACGATCGGCGACATGTTGCGCGCGGTGGCCGGGACCTGCGGACGCTCGCGCCCGAGATCGACCAACGACACCTTCTCGTCGCCGCTCCTACTCATAGATGTGCAGCCGTCCCTGATGCAGCACCAGCCGCCGCGCCTCGTATTGATCCATCAGCGTGATGTCGTGGGTCGCGATGATGACCGCGGTGCCGGATTTGTTCAGCTCGATGAACAGCCGCAGCAGGCGGCGCCCGAGCGTCGGATCGACGCTGCCGGTCGGCTCGTCGGCGAGCAGCAGCTGCGGCCGCGAGATCACCGCGCGCGCGATCGCGGCGCGCTGTTTCTCGCCACCCGACAGGATCGGCGGCAGCGCATCCATGCGCTCGCCGAGGCCGACCCATTTCAGCAGGTCGATCACCTCGCGGCGATAGGTCGATTCCTCGCGGCCCATCACCCGGAACGGCAGCGCGACGTTCTCATAGGTCGTCATGTGGTCGAGCAGGCGGAAATCCTGCAGCACGATGCCGATGCGCTTGCGCAGGTCGGCGACCTGGTCCTTGTTGAGCAGGGAGACATCCTTGCCGAACAGATTGACCAGCCCGCGGGTCGGCCGCAGCGACAGGAACAACAATCGCAGCAGCGAGGTCTTTCCGGCACCGGACGGCCCGGTGAGGAACTGGAACGAATGCGCCGGGATCATGAAGGACAGGTCGCGCAAAATCTCCGGGCCGAGCCCGTAGCGCAGACCGACATTTTCGAACCGAACCAATGCGCTAGCTCCGTTCGACAGGGCCGATAGCCCGATACCCCGCACGCCACCCGAAACCTGCAGCCCGGGCACTGGCCGATCGGCCGCGAACCGCACAGAAAGGTTGTGCGTCGGTTATGGTTTCCGATTCGTTAACGGTCGCTAAGTAGCATCCGGGCATACGGAGATTCGGCTCCATGCATATCGTTTGCCCGCATTGTACAACATCCTACGCCATCAATCCGGCCACGCTGGGCGCAGCCGGGCGCACCGTCCGCTGTTCCCGCTGCCGCGAGGTCTGGCTGGCCCGGCCGGAAGACGCGATGGAGACCGTCGCCCCCACCCTGGCCTACCAGCCCGCGGGCTCCGATCTCGCCGCCGAATGGGAGGCGATGGGTCGGGAGGACGTTAACGAGACCCCGGTGGTCGACAGCCCCTCGATTTCGGCTGATTTGCCCTCCGACGGGCACCGTGAGGCTGAATGGCCTGTCGTGGCCGAGGCGGACGCCGCCGTCCATGCCGACGCCGACGAGGCGGCCGGGACCAGGCGCCGCTTCCGCCTGCCCCGGCTTCCCCGCCTGTTCCGCCTGCCGGCCCTGCCGCGGATTCCCTTCATGCCGGTGATCGGCGCCCTGCCGACCACCTGCGGCGCCATGGGCGCGCTGATCATTGCGCTGTTCGTCTGGCGCAACGACGTGGTCCGCCTGCTGCCGCAGACGGCGCTGTTCTACAAGATGGTCGGGCTCGACGTGAATCTGCGCGGCCTCGCCTTCAAGGACCTCAAGATCACCAACGAGACCGTGGACGGCAAGCCGGTGCTGGTGATCGAGGGCATGATCGTCGGCCAGACCAGGAAGCCGGTCGAATTGCCGCGGCTGCGCTTCTCGGTGCGCGACGCGCAGGGTGCCGAAATCTACGCCTGGAACGCGGTGCTGGAGCAGCCGGTGCTCAATCCCGGCGAGCGCGCCTTCTTCAAGTCGCGGCTCGCCTCGCCGCCGCCCGAAGGCCGCAATATCGACGTACGCTTCTTCAACAAGCACGACCTCGCCGGCGGCCGCGCCTGAGGCTGCCGACCAATCCTTTCGGGACCTGACCCATCACCATGACGCGTGTTCTGATCGCCGACGATGAAGACTCGATGCGCTCGCTGGTGGCGCGTGCCATTGCGATGGACGGCCATGAGACCGTGACCGCGCAGGACGGCGCGGAGGCGCTGGAACTGCTGACCCGCGACGAAGGCGCGTTCGACCTGCTGCTCACCGACATCCAGATGCCCATCATGGACGGCATCGCGCTGGCGCTGACCGCGGCGCGCGACTTCCCGGAACTGAAGATCCTGCTGATGACCGGCTTCGCCCATCAGCGCGAGCGCGCGTCGGGCCTCAGTGCCATCGTGCATGACGTGGTGACGAAACCGTTCTCGGTGGCCGATATCCGCACCGCGGTGGCGGATGCGCTGGCGGCACGGAAGAGCTGATTGTTGGACGGTCGCGCTGGCTTCAGGCTGTTAGCGGCCGCTTCGGAGAAGCCGAGTGGATGACAAGGCTGGCGAGCCGGTCATCTGGTCACACAATCGACGACAAACAAGAGTGGAAACTGCGACACCGCCGCGGAGACGACGCATATACGGCTTAAAGCGAACTCGGCCGGTACCAACACCGAGTCGCTTGCCTCGTCCGCTGGTACCAACCCTGAGCCGTTTCTCTCGGTCGCCTTCTGCAGAAGCCAATTCCAGCGAACGACAATGAAACATGGAAGGGCAATCGACGGAGCCGTCCAAACCAACAACATGAGCCAAATCGTCTCAGACGAATCCGTCAGTGGATGCCAACCAGGACAGGCACGCGGCGGCTCGCACAGCAGCAATATCGCCGCGATCACGGCGGTGAAGAACAGTGCGATCAGAATCGCGGCGCGGGCCAGGTTCACGGCAGGTTCAATCGGCATCAGGCGCAGTTTGAATACTTAGATTGCGTAAACCGACTCCGTCAACCTTCACGGCGACGTACATTCAATTTCGTACGGTGCACACGTGGAAACCATTCCGGTCAAATCCGTCGATGGTGAAAAAACCGATCGCGGTGGCCGATATCCGCAACGCGGTTGCGGCTGCGCTGGCGGCACGGAAGGCTAGCTAGAGCATGATGAGATTAGGTTGAGATGGAACGGCGTCGAAGGTTCACCTCTCCCTTGGGAGAGGTCGATTTGCGCAGCAAATCGGGTGAGGGGGTACAGGCCATCGAGAGGGCAAGAGCCCTCACCCAGCGCTTCGCGTCGACCTCTCCCCGACGGGGAGAAGTGGACGGAGACACCGCTTCATGGCCCGCGAAAGCGGACATCCAGCACGCCACGACTTCTCGATTCATGCACTGACGTCGCTGGAATACTGGATCGCCGGTCGATGACAGCAGAGGTGGTGGCCGGATCAATAGTCCTTCAACAGCCGCTCGATGTAGTCGAGCTCGATCTGCGGCCGTGACGGATCGGCGAGGCGGCGGCGCAGTTCTTCGAGGATGCGGCGGACGCGCTGGACGTCGATCTCGCCGGGGATCTTCACCGTGTAGTCGTCGCCGAACTCGCGGCCGTGCAGCGGACGGCCGAGCGGATCGGTCTGGTTGCCGCCGCTCTGCTGGCGGCCGGCGCGATTGCCTTGGCCGTCGCCCTGCTGGTCGCCATCGCCCTGCTGCATCGCTTCGGCGAGGCTTTGCGCGCCCTTGCGCAGCGCATCGAGCGCGCGCCCTTGCGAATCCACGGCGCCGTCGGCATTGCCCTCGCCGAGCCTGCCGGACGCATCGCCCATCGCGGAATCGGCCTGATCGAGCCCGTCGCCGTCGTCGCCCTGTTCACCCTGGTCGCCGCCTTGCTCGCCCTGCTGGGCCTGATCGCCTTGCTGACCTTTTTGGCCCTTCTGGCCGCGCTGCTCCGGACCCATGCCGCGCTTGGCGAGTTCCTCCTGCAACTTCTTCAACCGGTCGCGCAGCGCCTGCTGATCCTGCTGCAGGTCGCCCATCGGTTGGTCGCCCTGCTTGCCGCGCATCCGGTCGCGACGGGAATCCTGGCCCTGCTTGAAGGTCTTGTCACGCAATTGCTGCTGCTTGCGGATCATGTCGCCGAGCTCGTTGAGCGACTGCTGCATGCCGTCGTCGCCCTGTCCGGGCTGCGCCATCTGCAGATTTTCCAGCATCTGCTGCATCTGCTCGAGCAGCTGCCGCGCAGATTCCTTGTCGCCGGAGCGCGACATCCGCTCCATGCGATCGAGCATGTTCTTGAGGTCCTGCTGGCTCAAGACCTTGGCGTTGGGATCGAGCGGGCGGGCGAGCTGCTGGGGATTGTTGCGGTATTGCTCGGCAAGCTGGCGCAGGAAATTGTCGAGCGCCGCGCGCAGATTGTCGGTGAGCTTCTTGATCTCCTCGTCGCTGGCGCCGCGCTCCAGCGCCTGCTTGAGCGCGTCCTGCGCCGCGCGCAGCGCCTTGTCGACATCGCTGATGTTGCCGTCCTCGATGGTGACGGCGAGCGCCCACAGGCTGGCAACCACCTCGCGCAGCTGGTCGTCGGTGCGAGCCGCTTCGAGCTGGCGGGCCACGGAGTGCAGGCCGAGATAATAGCCGGTCTCCGGCGTGAACATTTCCGGCGCGATCATCAACGCATCGAGCGCGGCATAGACCTGGCCGTTCTGGTTGGCGTCGAGCGCCAGGATGCGGCGCTGCTCGATCAGCGCGCGCGCCAGGGGCTTGGTGAACAGGCGCTCGGGCAGGCGCATGTTGAAGGGTTCGCTCTTGCCCTCATTGCCGACCTCGTCCTTGGCCGTCAGCGTCAAGGTCACGTCGGCGCCGGCATAGGGGTCCTCGCTGAGGTCCTTCACGGTCTGGCCGACGCCGTTGCGGGTGCGCGCGTTCGGCAGCACCAGCGCGAATTGCGGCGCCTCGAACAACGGCCGCGGCTGCGCGGGCTTGCCGTCGGCATCCTTGCTCGCATCCTTGCCCGCATCGGCAGGCCGCGCCACGAATTGGGCGCGGGCTTCGCTGACGCCGTAATCGTCCTCGAGCTTGTAGGACAGCTGCAAGGCGCCGCGCGCCTGCCGCTCCGGATCCTTGGCGAGCGCGATCGACGGCGCACGGTCCGGCGTCGCGGTGAATTTCCACTGCGGCTGGCCGGCCGGTGCGCGGACATGCGCGGTGCCGTCGGCGGTGATCTTGAAATGGCGCTCGTTGGTGCCCTTCGGCGCCTGCCCGTCGGGCGCGACCTCGGTGACGCCGCCACCGACGACGACGTCGATAGTGCCGCCGCTGGAGCGCACCAGCAGCGTGCTGCCGGAGGGAACCGCGAGCGGGGTGTTGTCGGCGGCGCTGGCGTCCTTGTTGGCGTTGGACAGGATGATCGGCGGCTTGCCCGTGTAGTTCGGCGGCGTCACCCAGGCATCGACCCGGACATTGGCCGGCGCCATGATGCCGTTCCAGTCGAACGCCGAGGCCACCCGCAGGCCGCGCTCGTCGCCGGCGGCGACATAGGTCGCGACCAGCATCACGATGACCAGCGCGCGCAGCGCCCACGGATCGTGCAGCGAGACACGCGGCCGCGGCAAGCCGGCGCTGATCCGCTTGAGCGAGGCCAGCGTGCGCTCGCGCTGCGCCTGCCACAGCGCCAGCGCGAACGGATCCTTGTTGGTGAGCGTGTCGGAGAGCGTGGTCGCGGGGCGGTGCGGGATGCCGGCGCCGCGGTCGAGCCGGCTCAGCCCTTCCTCGCGGCTCGGCCAGCGGAAGCGCACCAGCGGCAGCAGCGCCGCGAGCCCGGCAAGGCCGAACAACCCAGCACCGGCCACGCGTGCGACAAACGGCAGCACGAGCCACAGCCCGGCCCAGGACGCGACCAGGAACAGTCCCACAACCGTCAGGAACCGCGCCAGATGCGGCCAGGCCCGTTCCCACGCAATCGCGAATTTTGCCCGCTGCAGAGCCTCGTTGAGCTTCTGTTGCGTCAGCTTCAGCCGCGCAGCCGCATCACTGTCGCGCGCGGCGCTTGACGGGGTGTCAGACGGGTCGATGTTGGCTCCGCTCAATAAAATCTCCGGGGTAGCCGGCAGGTCAGCCTAGCACAGCGGCGGCTTTGAGGCACCCGTTCCGGGACGTAACCCACACCGGGAAATACGCATAACACGAAGGCGTGACTGCGGCGGTTCGACCCCGTAACGTCCCGGCCGAACCAACGCCTTAACGCATGAGGAAACGACATGGACCAGAAGACGCACGACAAGGGGCTCGAAATCCGCAAGGCGGTGCTCGGCGAGGCCTATGTCAACAATGCGCTGAAGAACTCGGACAGCTTCAACAAGCCTTTCCAGGAACTCGTCACCGAATATTGCTGGGGCGCGGTCTGGGGCCGCGAGGAGTTGCCGCGCAAGACCCGCAGCATGCTCAACCTCGCCATGATCTCGATCCTGAACCGTCCGCACGAGTTGAAGGCGCATATCAAGGGCGCGCTGACCAATGGCGTGTCACGCGACGAGATCCGCGAGATCTTCATGCAGGTCTCGATCTATGCCGGCATTCCCGCGGGCGTCGACAGCTTCCGCATCGCGCGCGAAGTGTTCGCCGAGCTCGACAACAAGGCGTGAGGCGCTGCTGCCTCACCGCCGTCGTCCCGGCGAAGGCCGGGACCCATAACCACAGGCGTTCGTGATGAGAGATGCTGGAGCCCCAGCGTCGCACAACAATCTAATGCGGTGGTTATGGGTCCTGGCTTTCGCCAGGACGACATCGAGGGGCGCGGGGCTTCGCGCATAACGAAGAATAAGGAAACGACCCATGGAAATCGGATTCATCGGCCTCGGGAAGATGGGCTTCCCGATGGCGCGCCGGCTGATCGAGGCCGGCCACAAGCTCACCGTGTTCGACACCAGCAAGGACGCACTCGGCCGGCTTGTTGCGCTTGGCGCTGCGGCCGCGACGTCGCCCAAGGATATCGCCGACCGGGTCGAGACCGTGATGGCGAGCCTGCCCTCGTTGCAGGCCTCGCTCGAGGTCGCGACCGGTGCGGGCGGCGTGATCGAGGGCACGCGCGTCAAGCGTTTCATCGATCTGTCGACGGTCGGCTCCCAGATGGCGGTGAAGATCCACGATCTGCTGGCGAAGAAGAACATCGTGCAGATCGACAGCCCGGTCTCGGGTGGTGTCTCCGGCGCCGAGAAGGGCACGCTGGCGGTGATGGTGTCGGGCCCGCGCGCCGATTTCGAGCTGGTCAAGGGCGCGCTCGACGTCATCGGCAAGGTGTTCTTCATCGGCACCAAGCCGGGCTCCGGCCAGACCATGAAGCTCGCCAACAACTTCCTCTCCGCAACCGCGATGGTTGCGACCTCGGAAGCCGTGGTGATGGGCGTGAAGTCCGGGCTCGATCCGGCCGTGATGATCGACGTCATCAATGCCGGCTCGGGGCTGAACACCGCGAGCCGCGACAAATTTCCTCGCTCGGTCTTGCCGCGCAGCTTCGACTTCGGCTTCGCCACCGGGTTGATGGTGAAGGACGTCCGCCTTGCGGTCGAGGAGATGCGCTCGCTCGGGCTGTCGATGGAGGTCGCCGAAGCGGTCGGCCGGCTCTGGGAGGTGATCATCCGGGAGGAAGGCGCGGAGTCGGATTTCACCGCGGCGATCAAGCCGATCGAGAAGGCTGCGGGCGTGATCGTGGGCGGAAAAGGCAGTCACGCCGCCAAATAAGCGGTGCGTAGGATGGGTGGAGCGCAGCGATACCCATCGATGGTTCCCGTGCGGCGAGACGATGGGTATCGCTGCGCTCCACCCATCCTACAAAATCACAGCCACGGCGCGGGCTTGTCCATCGCGATCAGTGCGTCGACATCGATGCGCGGGCGGATCACGGCGTATTGGTCGTCCTTGACCAGCACCTCCGGCACCAGCGGCCGCGTGTTATAGGTACCGGCCTGCACCGCGCCATAGGCGCCGGCGGTCATGATCGCCAGGAGATCGCCGGCCTTCGGCTGCGGCAGTGACCGGTCGAGCGCGAGATAGTCGCCGGTCTCGCAGACCGGGCCGACCACGTCGGCGATCATGGTCGGCGTGCCGGCGGCTGGCTGCCGCACGGGTAGGATGTCGTGATGCGCCTCATACAGCGTCGGCCGGATCAGGTCGTTCATCGCGGCGTCGATGATGACGAAGTTCTTGGCATCGCCCGGCTTCACATGGATCACGCGGGCAACGAGGATGCCGGCATTGCCGACGATCATGCGGCCAGGCTCGAACATCAGCGTGCAGCCGAGATTATGCGTGACGCGCTTGACCATCGCGGCATAGGCGGCCGGTTCCGGCGGCGCGGCGCGATCCATGTAATAGGGAATGCCGAGGCCGCCGCCGAAATCGACATGCGAGATGTCATGGCCGTCGGCGCGCAGCGTCTGCACGAATTCGGCAAGCAGGCGGAAGGCGGCCTCCAGCGGGCCGAGATCGGTGATCTGACTGCCGATATGCACGTCGGTGCCGGTGACCTTGATGCCCGGCAGCTTCGCCGCGCGGGCATAGACCTCGCGGGCGCGTGCGATCGGAATGCCGAACTTGTTCTCCGACTTGCCGGTGGAAATCTTGGCATGGGTGCCGGCATCGACGTCGGGATTGACCCGCACCGAGATCCGCGCGGTGGTCTTCATCTCGACCGCGAGTCGCGACAGCATCTCGAGCTCCGGCTCGGACTCGATATTGATGCAGAGGATGTCGGCCGCGAGTGCGGCACGCAGCTCGGGTTCGGTCTTGCCGACGCCGGAGAACAATATCTTCGAGGGCGGAATGCCGGCCGCCAGCGCCCGCTTCAATTCGCCGCCGGACACCACGTCGGCGCCGGCGCCGAGCTTGGCCAGCGTCCGCAACACCGACTGGTTGGAGTTCGCCTTCATGGCGTAGCACACCAACGCCTTCTCGCCGGCGAAGGCTTCGGTGAAGACCCGATAGTGCCGCTCCAGCGTCGCGGTCGAATAGCAATAGAACGGCGTGCCGACGGCTTCCGCCAGCTCAATGAGATTGACCGCCTCGGCATGCAGCACGCCGTTGCGATAGTCGAAATGATTCATGACACGCTAGGTTGTTTGAGCATGATCTGTTCGGAAAACCGGTTGCCACTTTTCCGGATCATGCTCCCGAAATTAGTTGCCGAGCAGCGGATCGAGGACGAAGGGCCGTTTATTGCCACGCGTCGCGGCCGGCGCCGCATCCGAGCCATAGGTCGGATTGAACACGCTGGGCTGTGCCGCCCGCTCGCTCTCGGTATCGCTCGCTGCGGCGCCCGGCGCGGCGTTCGCGGTCGGCGGCAGGTCAAGCGGTCCCTTGCGGCCGCAGCCGCCCAGCGCAAGCGCCGAAACGCCCAGCACAATAATGGCCCATCCCGAGGGGGTCAGGCGGTTCTTGCTAGTCACGACGAATTCCCCAATTTGGGGAGCACCATACAAACATTGGCGTGCTCTGGCGAGAGGTGGAGGACGATGAAATCACGGCCAAATTTTCTCGATCAGCCCAATTTTCGCTCTTTTTCCAGCCGCTTGGCCCAGGCCTTGGCCTGCGCCATCACATTCTTCGGCGCCGTCCCGCCAAACGAGGTCCGGCTCTTGACCGAGGATTCGACGCTGAGCACCTTCAGCGCCTCTGCCGTAATCTTCGGTTCGACCTCCTGCATGGCCGCAAGCGGCAGCTCGTGCAGCGCCACGCCCTTGCTGGAGGCCAGGCCGACGATGCGTCCGGTAACGTGGTGGGCATCGCGGAAGGGCATTTTCAGGGTGCGCACCAGCCAGTCGGCAAGGTCGGTCGCAGTGGCATAGCCCTCGCCGGCCGCGGCCTTCATCTTTGCTTCGTCGGGCACCAGATCCTCGACCATGCCGGTCATGGCGCGGATCGCGAGCGACAGCGCCTCGAACGCCTCCATCGCGCCCTGCTTGTCCTCCTGCATGTCCTTTTGATAGGCGAGCGGCAGGCCCTTCATCACGATCAGGAGCGCGGTGAGCGCACCGATCACACGGCCGGTCTTGGCGCGCACCAGCTCGGCCGCGTCCGGATTGCGCTTCTGCGGCATGATCGACGAGCCGGTGGTGAACTTGTCGCTGAGCTTGACGAGACCGACGAGCGGCGAGGTCCAGATCACGATCTCTTCGGCGAAGCGCGACATGTGCACCGCGCAGATCGCGGCGGCCGACAGCGTCTCCAGCACGAAATCGCGATCCGATACCGCGTCGAGCGAATTGGCCATCGGACGGTCGAAGCCGAGCGCCTTGGCGGTCGCAGTGCGGTCGATCGGAAACGAGGTGCCGGCGAGCGCGGCGGCGCCGAGCGGCGATTCGTTCAGCCGCTTGCGCGCGTCGGTGAAGCGGCCGCGATCGCGGCCGGCCATCTCGACATAGGCCAGCAGATGATGGCCGAAGGTGACGGGCTGCGCGGTTTGCAGATGGGTGAAGCCCGGCATCACGGTTCCGGCATGCTCGAGCGCGCGGGTCACCAGTGCCTGCTGGAACGCGGCCAGCGCCGCGTTCGTCTCGTCGATCGTGTCGCGGACATAGAGCCGGAAATCGGTCGCGACCTGGTCGTTGCGCGAGCGTGCGGTGTGCAGCCGCCCCGCAGGCGGCCCGATCAGCTCGGACAGCCGCGACTCCACGTTCATATGGATGTCCTCGAGCGCACGCTTGAAGTCGAAATCGCCCTTGCCGATTTCTGACAAAATCGTGTCTAGACCTTTACCGATATTTTTCGCATCAGCTGAGGTGATGATGCCCTGCGCGGCGAGCATCGCGGCGTGGGCCTTGGACGCGGCAATGTCCTGGGCATAAAGGTGACGGTCGACGTCGATGGAGACGTTGATTTCCTCCATGATCGCGTCGGGACGCTCCGAGAACCGGCCGCCCCACATCTTGTTGCTCATGACATCTCGCTCACGAATTTGCATTTCAGGCCTTGCTGTTTCATTGGCCGTAGCGCGAAACAGGATGGCGGTTCCGAACGTATTCCCGGCACTGCATAGCCATAACTGACCCAGGATGACAAACGATATGCCCGAGACGCCCCCATCTGAGCCGACCGCCAAGCCGACTGCCAAGCGGCGCATCCCGCTGGTGATCGGCGCCGTGCTGGTCGGAGCCGTGATCGGCTATGTCGGGGTCTCCAGCCTCAGGCATCCCCCCGGCGGCGACGTAGCCTGCAACGGCGCGGTCGCACTGGCCAAGAAGATCGCCCCGCTCGCCCATGGCGAGGTCGCGGCGCTGACCATGGCCACCACGCCGTTGAGGATACCGGACCTCGCCTTCGAGGACGCCAACGGCCAGCCGAAGAAACTCTCGGATTGGCGCGGCAAGACCGTGCTGGTCAATCTGTGGGCCACCTGGTGCGTACCCTGCCGCAAGGAGATGCCGGCGCTCGACAGCCTGCAAACCAAGCTCGGCGGCAAGGATTTCGAGGTGGTCGCGATCAACATCGACACCCGCGACCCGGACAAGCCGAAGAACTTCCTGAAAGAGGCCAATCTGACCAATCTCAGCTATTTCAGCGATCAGAAAGCCAAGGTTTTTCAGGACCTTAAGAACATAGGCAAGGCGCTGGGCATGCCGACCTCGGTGCTGGTCGACGGCCAGGGCTGCGAGATCGCCAATATCGCCGGCCCCGCCGAATGGGCGAGCGACGATGCGATCAAGCTGGTGAAGGCGGCGCTAGCCCCGGCCGCGGCGGGGTTCTGATCAGGCGACGGCGTTGAGGTTGCCGCCGATTCCGGGCGACAGATTCGCGGTCGAAGGCGAGCCGAGCAGGGTCTGAACCGCGAACTTTTCCGCGTCGAGGTTCTGCTTGGTCACGCGGGTCGCGATCTCACCCTGCAGGTTGCCCTGCTGCATCGACAGGATGCTGGTGACCATGCTCATCATGTCCATACGCGGTACTCCCAAGTGCAACTTGACGTAGCGCGCGAAAGTTAATGCTTGGGTAACGGATGGCCGCGTCAGGCTGACGCATCGTCGTCTTCATGGCGCAGGAGGTCGCCCGGCTGGCACTTCAGATAGGTGCAGATCCGCTCCAGTGTGTCGAACCGGACGCCTTTCACCTTGCCCTGCTTGAGCAGGGACAGATTGGCCTCGGTGATCCCGACATATTCGGCAAGCTCCTTCGATTTCACGTTGCGCTCGGCGAGCATCACGTTGAGCCGGACCCGGATCGGCATTGCAAAGCCTCAGACGAATTGCGCGTGCTCGTCGGCGATCGCATTGGCCTCGGCCATCACCCAGGCGGTCACCGCGACCAGGCCGGCGAACAGCAGGGCCAGCAGCGTATCGGAGCCGAACGCGATCACGACCGATTTGCCTTGCGCGTAGGTCTGCCAGCTCAGCAGGATCGAGAGCAGCGCGCCGATCAGCGGCTTCAGCAGGGTCGAGGCGAGCATCGCGATCGCGAGGTCGCGCAACCCCGCAACGTTATCGGCGGTGAAGAAACGTCCCGCCGCGAACGCACTGAAGCAGCGGCGCACCCGCGACAATCCCCAGATCAGACAGGCCAGCGGCATTGCCGAGACCATCAGGCTCATCACGCGGACCAGCCAACCGATCGGATGGAATGCGACGCCGCTCAGCCCGGCATCGCGCAGGATCGCCTCATCCGGGCTCGCCAGCCAATAGGCCAGCAATCCCACGGCGAGCACGAACGAGATCGCGGTGCAGCCATAAGCGAGCACACGGCTGACCGCGCGGATGCGTGCGAGGCGCGCGGGCCGCATCGACGGGGAAAGCTCTGACGAGAGTGACGCGGACATCCTCGATCTCAAACGTTTGTTGACCTGATATTATTGTTTTACGATAATAACTATCTGCAAGTCAACATAACTCTGAGGCGAAACCATGCTCCGACATTCGACGCGCGTCATCTGCGCCCTCCTGTTCCTGACTACAGCCGGACACGCACAGCCTTCGACCTCACGCGGACAGATCTCGGTCGCGCAGGTCAGGGCGATGCTGGATCAGGCCGCCACAAACCCGACCGCCCGCCAGACATTGACGGCGTATCTGGCCGGGTCAGGCGAAACCGCCGGCTGGCTGCTCGATACCGCGCGCGGCCTGGCGCCCTGCGCGCGGCGCCTGTCACTCGATGCGCAGCAGGCCCGCGACGCGATCGCCGGCGCGGCTGCCGCGACCGAGACGCCGGCAACGCCGCTGATCATCCGCGACATGCTCAGGCGCGCCGGATGCCGCTTGACCGAATGAGGACCGCTCAAGCCGCGTTCGCCGCGAAAGCCGCACCGAGCGTGCGAAGCGCCTGCCGGGTCCGCACGTCGGACAGCTTTGAGTAGAGCACGACGTCGCGGCTCGGCAACGGCGGCAGGCCAAGCCGCGGCCCGAGGTCGACGGTATCCGCCGGCGCCACCCGGCGCGCCAGCGCCGCGACCGCAAGGCCCGCTGAAATCGCCGCACCGATCGTCGCAAGGCCGCCGCCGACGAACGCTTCGGTCCAGGGAATGCCGGCAGCGTCGAGCGCCTCGACCGCCATCGCGCGCACGCTGCACGGCTCGGCCTGTGTCGCCAGACGCAGCGGCTCGCCAGGGCGATGGTGGAAATCGGGCGCGGCCATCCAGCCGAACGGTTCCTCGAACAAGACGTCGCCATCGCGGCGCTTGGCGTCGTGGCGCAGCACGATCGCCGCATCGAGCCTGCCGTCGTCGAATGCGCTGAGCACGGACCGCGACGTGTCGACATGGAGCTGGATCACCAGCCCCGGATCGGTGGCGTTCATCCGCTTCAACAGCGATGCGAGCTCCGATCCGACGATGTGGTGGCTGATGCCGACCATCAGCCGCCGGTGCTCGACCGCGAACGCCCCGATCGCCGACTGATGCGCGGCAACCAGATTGCGCGCGGCGCCGAGGAAGGCGGCGCCTTCAGCGGACAGCCGCACCAACCGCGGCGTTCGCTCCAGCAGCCGGCGGCCGAGCCCATCCTCCAGCCGCCTGATCTTCAGGCTGACCGCGGACTGCGTGGTCTCCATCGCCTGGGCCGCGCGGGTGAAGCTACTGAGGTCCGCCACCAGCACGAAGGCCTGCACCGCCTCGATGTCGAGCGCCTTCATGGCCGTTCATTGGAAATGAATATCATTGAAATGCATTATCATACGGTTTTCCAATGATCAACGAAGCCCTAGGTTCGGCTGAACGCAACGATCGCCGCCAGGAGAGCCAACATCATGCCGCTGACCCGCGTCTCGCTGCGGCGGGGCAAGCCCGCCGCCTACCGCAAGTCAATCCTCGAAAGCCTGTATCGCGCCATGCGCGAGACCTTCGATGTGCCGGAAGACGATCGCTTCATGACGATCTCCGAGCACGACGGTGACGACTTCGTCTACGGCGCCGATTACCTCGGCATCAGGCGGAGCGACGACCTGGTCATCATCCAGATCACGGTCAGCAACACCCGTCCGGTGGCGCAGAAGCAGAAGCTGTATCGGCGGATCGCCGAGCTGGTGGCGGAAAGTCCCGGGCTGCGCCGCGAGGACATCTTCATCAACCTGGTCGAGGTGCTGCCCGAGAACTGGTCGTTCGGCAACGGTGAGGCGCAGTACGTCCGATGACTGCCACACCGCTCCTCTCGCCGCGGATGAGCGGCATCAAGCCTTCGCCCGCATCCGTGCTGCGGCGCCGCGCCCGCGAGCTGCGCGCGGCCGGGCGCGACATCATCGAGTTGTCGTCGGGCAACCTGGACTTCCCGACGCCTGACCATGTGATCGCGGCGGCGCATCAGGCGGCCCTGCGCGGCGAGACCCGTTACACCGATGTCGATGGCACGCCGGAACTGAAGCAGGCGGTGCAGGCCGCGCTGCGGCGCGATCACCGCCTCGACTACGGGCTGGACGAGATCGCCATCACCAACGGCTCGACCCAGGCGCTGTTCAACGCGCTGCTGGCGACGCTGGCAGCCGAAGACGAAGTGATCATCCCCGCGCCCTATTGGGCCCCCTATCTCGACCAGGTGCGGCTCGCAGGCGCGACGCCGGTGGTCGTGCCGTGCGCGCAGAACAACGGCTTCAAGCTGCGCGCGGATGATCTGCGAGCGGCGATCTCGGCGCGAACCCGCTGGGTCATCGTCAACAATCCGGTCAATCCCTCCGGCGCGCTGTATTCGCATGAGGACCTCAGCGAGATCGCCGCGGTCCTGTTGCAGCATCCGGACATCTTCGTGCTGGCCGACGGGCTCTACGAGCACATCACGTTCGACGGCGCGCCGGCGCCGACGCTAGCGGCAATCGAGCCGCGCCTGAAGCCGCGGACGCTGACGGTCAGCGGCCTCGCCAAGAGCTACGCCATGATGGGGTGGCGGATCGGCTATGCCGCCGGACCTGCGGCACTGATCCGCGCGATGATCACGATCCAGTCGCAAACCACGTCCGGCGCATCGTCGATCAGCCAGGCCGCCGCGGCCGCAGCGCTCGATGGCGCGCAGGAGGTGCTGGCCGAGCGCGCCGCAATCCTTTGCGGGCGGCGCGATCGCTTTGTCGAACTCGTGAACGGATGCGCCGGGTTGTCCTGCGCGCCGCCCGAAGGCACGTTCTATCTGCTGGTCAACTGCGCCGGCGTGATCGGCAAGCGCGCGCCCGACGGCCGGGCGATCGAGACCGACCGCGACTTCTCGACCTATCTGCTCGAACAGGCGGACGTGGTGGTGTTCCCCGGCGAGGATTTTGGGCTGTCGCCCTATTTCCGCGTCAGCTTCGCCAACCCGTCGGCGACCATCGAGGAAGCCGCGAGACGGGTGAGGCGCGCCTGCGAGACACTGCAATGACGCCTCTCCAGCAGAGACAGCGTCTTGCGCTAGCAGCTCATTTGTTCGGACTTGGGACGGGCGTAACTGTCATCATCAGTCTCGTACCCGCGACGCTTGCGCTGTTGCGGGCGCTGAACTGAAGCGCGAGCCGATGACTATCGCGTCGGGACCGGCTTGTCGCCGCGATAGTCGTAGAAGCCGCGCTGGCTCTTGCGTCCGAGCCAGCCAGCCTCGACATACTTCACCAGCAGCGGGCACGGCCGGTATTTGGAATCCGCCAGCCCCTCATGCAGCACCTGCATGATCGACAGGCAGGTATCGAGGCCGATGAAATCGGCGAGCTCGAGCGGGCCCATCGGATGGTGCGCGCCGAGCTTCATCGCGGCATCGATCGCCTCGACGTTGCCGACGCCTTCATACAGCGTGTAGATCGCCTCGTTGATCATCGGCAGCAGGATGCGGTTGACGATGAAGGCGGGGAAATCCTCCGACACCGCGACCTGCTTGCCGAGCTTGGCGACGAACGCCTTGGCGGTGTCGAAGGTCACGTCGTCGGTGGCGATGCCGCGGATCAGCTCGACCAGCTCCATCGCCGGCACCGGATTCATAAAATGAATGCCGATGAATTTCTCCGGGCGATCAGTCGAGGCGGCGAGCCTTGTGATCGAGATCGACGACGAGTTGGTCGCGACGATCGCCTCGGGCTTCAGCACCGCACAGACGTCGTGGAAGATCTTGCGCTTGGTCTCTTCCTTCTCGACCGCGGTCTCGATCACGAGATCGCAATCGGCCAGCGCATCGATCGTTTCGGCGGAAGCGATGCGGTCGAGCGCCTGCTTCCTCTCGCTCTCGCTGATCGCCTTCTTGGCGACCTGGCGGGTCAGATTGCCGTTGATGGTCGCCAGCGCCGACTTCAGCCGGTCGCCCGAGACATCGTTGAGCACCACGTCGAAGCCGGCCAGCGCCGCCACATGGGCGATGCCGTTGCCCATCTGGCCCGAACCGATCACGCCGACCTTTTTGATTGCCACCGTCATCTTGTCATCCACCGGAACGGCGCGCATGTCGCGCCTGCCCAATTCCAACGATACCCGAAGCGAAGCCTTCCGGGTTGCCCAATCCGCCGGAAAACGTTTCCCGGGACCATGATGTGATCACCAAGTAATCGCATCCGATCCATCTTCCTTGTCGGGCACGATCTTTCCGGAAAACCGTTTCCGGATCGTTGCCCCAACAATAATAACACCGGCCGGAGATTACTCATCCGGCCGGTGTTTTGTCGCTTACTTTCCGAGCTTGCCGAGTGCTTCGGTCAATTCCGGAACCGCCTGGTAGAGGTCGGCGACCAGGCCGTAATCGGCGACCTGGAAGATCGGCGCGTCCTCATCCTTGTTGATGGCGACGATCACCTTGGAGTCCTTCATGCCGGCCAGATGCTGGATCGCACCGGAAATGCCGACCGCGACATAGAGCTCGGGGGCCACGACCTTGCCGGTCTGACCGACCTGCCAGTCGTTCGGCGCATAGCCGGCGTCGACCGCGGCGCGCGAGGCGCCGACACCGGCGCCCAGCTTGTCGGCGAGCGGCTCGATGTATTTTGCGAAGTTTTCCCGGCTCTGCATGGCGCGACCACCGGAGACGATGATCTTGGCCGAGGTCAGTTCCGGACGGTCGCTCTTGGCAACTTCCTCGCCGACGAAGCTCGACAGGCCCGGATCGGCCGCAGCCGCGACGGTCTCGACGGAAGCGCTGCCGCCCTCGCCGGTCGCGGCGAAGGTCGAGGTGCGCACCGTGATCACCTTCTTGGCGTCCTTGGACTTCACGGTCTGGATGGCGTTGCCGGCATAGATCGGCCGCTCGAACGTGTCGGGCGCGACGACCTTGATGATCTCCGAGACCTGCATGACGTCGAGCAGTGCCGCGACGCGCGGCATCACGTTCTTGAAGCGCGAGGTCGCGGGCGCCACGAAGGCGTCGTAACCCGGCGCCAGCGAAACGATCAGCGCGGCCAAAGGCTCGGCGAGGTCGTGCGCGTAAGGCTCGCCTTCGGCGAGCAGAACCTTCTTCACGCCGGCGAGCTTGGCGGCGGCGTCGGCCGCAGCCTTGGCGTTCTGGCCGGCCACCAGCACGTGGACGTCGGCGCCGAGGGCTGTAGCCGCGGTCAGCGCCTTGTTGGTCGCATCCTTGAGCGACGCATTGTCGTGTTCGGCAATCAGAAGCGTCGTCATCAGAGCACCCCGGCTTCGTTCTTGAGTTTCGACACCAGCTCGGCGACGTCCTTGACCTTGACGCCCGCCTTGCGGCCCGGAGGCTCCGTCGTCTTGAGAACTTCAAGGCGTGCGGCGACGTCGACGCCGTAATCGGCGACGGTCCTCTCCGCGATCGGCTTCTTCTTCGCCTTCATGATGTTGGGTAGCGAGGCGTAGCGCGGCTCGTTGAGACGCAGATCCGTGGTGACGATCGCCGGTCCCTTCAGCTTGACGGTCTGGAGGCCGCCGTCGACTTCGCGGGTGACCTTGAAGTCGGACCCATCCACCTCGAGCTTCGAGGCGAACGTGGCCTGCGACCAGCCAAGCAGCGCAGCCAGCATCTGGCCGGTCTGATTGCTGTCGTCGTCGATCGCCTGCTTGCCGAGAATGATCAGGCCCGGCTGCTCTTCGTCGGCGACCTTCTTCAGGATCTTGGCGACCGCGAGCGGCTCGACGGCGCCTTCCGCCTTCACCAGGATGCCGCGATCGGCACCCATGGCAAGACCGGTGCGGATCGTCTCCGACGCCTGCGCCGGCCCGATGGAAACCACCACGACCTCGGTGGCCTTGCCGCCTTCCTTCAGGCGCAGCGCTTCCTCGACCGCGATTTCGTCGAACGGGTTCATCGACATCTTGACGTTGGCGAGTTCAACGCCCGATCCATCGCCCTTGACGCGGACCTTGACGTTGTAATCGACCACGCATTTGACGGCCACGAGCACCTTCATCGTGCGTTTCTCCTTGGGCAAATTGACATGTTCCGGGATGCTGCAGCAATCGCGGAGACGCGGTGGACGCTTTTGCTCGAAGGTCTCCATCGCTTCGCGGAAATCGTGGGCACAGAACAGTCTGCGCTTCACGCTCGATTTCGCGCGCTTCGTATAGGAACACACGGCAGTGCTGCGCATCACGCGCTTGACCATCTCGATGCCGCGCATCAAATGCGCGGCCATCTCGCGGGCAATGGCGATGGCCGTTTCCTCGGTCCTCTCGGCCGGCACGTGTTCCTCGACGACGCCCAGCTCGCGCGCGGTCTTGCCGAAAATCTCGCGTCCTGTCATCGCCAGCAGGCGCGCCACCCCGGCCCCGGCGCGCTGCTGCAGCAGCCAGTTCGACCCAGTGTCGGGGCATCCGCCGACCCGCGCAAAGACCTCGCAGGCTCGCGCATCTTCGGCCGCGACTACGACATCGGCAGACAAAGCAAGACTCGTGCTGGCGTTGAAAAGCAACACCGTCGACGGCCGCGACGAGTGGCTTGCGGAACCTGTTGGCCCCGCAGCCGCCTTTGTGAACGCGATCGACCAGTTCGTGCGTGGCGCGGCCGCCCTTGGCGGTCTCGGTGCGGAAGCCGACCAGATCTCCGCCGCTTGAGAAATGCTCGCCGCCTGTCATGACCACCGCACGTATCGTGCTATCCCGCTCCGCCTCATCGAGCCTACGGATCAGCGCATCGACGATCGAGACTGCGGGGATTGCGGGGCGGAGAAATCGCAGAATGCCGATGGGCCCTTCGCGGACCATGCGCATAAGGTCGGTCATCGCAGGTTCTCTATCTGCCCTGCCAGACCGGCGCGCGTCTTTCGGCAAAGGCGCGGGGCCCCTCGACGGCGTCCTGGCTGGCATAGACGATCTCGTGAAGACGCTTGCCCTCTTCCAGCCCACCAGCACACCCCAGATCCATCGTCGCCCGCACGCTGGCCTTGGCCGCGATCACCGACAGCGGCGCGCCTCTGGCGATGCGGGTTGCGAGATCGCGGGCACGGGCGCGCACCGCGTCAGGCGTGTCTTCGAGGTAGTTGGTGAAGCCGTAGTCGTGCAGGCGCTCGATCGGCATCAGATCGCCCGTCAGGACAATCTCCATCAGGATCGGCTGAGGAAGCATCGATAGCGCCGGCGCAGCCCAAGGCGAGCCACGGCCGATCTTGACTTCGGTGATACCGACCTTGGTTCCCTTGAGCCCGACCCGCAAATCGCAGTTCAGCGTCAGCATCATCCCGCCGGCCATCAGAGAGCCAGTCATCGCAGCAATGATCGGCTTGCGGCAGGCACGCATCGTTTCGTGAAACGGGTCGCGCATCTTGCTGAGAATGTCGACGCCCTCCTGGCGCGCTATCTCGGCCGCTTCCTTCAGATCGAGACCTGCGCTGAACACGCCGCAGTCTGCCGAAGTCAGGATCGCAACTCTAACCCTATCGTCGGCCTCGATCCGCTCCCATGCATCAGTCAACCCGTTCGCCGCGGCGATCGACAGTGCGTTCTTGCGCTCGGACCGGTTGATGCAGACGGTGGCGATGCCTCCGTCAACGGACACTTCGATCGGGTTGGGTTCCATGACTTGATCCTTGAAGTATTCATCTTGAGACGAGCATTGAGCGCTGGTGGGGCCTGCGCACTCGAGATGCGCGCAGGCCGCTCCCAGTCACTCAACCTTGAATTTTGACGAATTCTCCTTGATCAATTTCCAGACCACATCGGTGTAATCCGCGCTCCAGTCGCTGAGCGGAACCCAGCTTTTTCCGTCCCACTGCTCAACTCGCGTCTTGCCACCGCCACCGTGGTCTGTTGCGGTTACCGTGATCGGCGACATCACGCCATTGCCGTCAAAGTTTTCGATGGATTCATATCCATCTTTCATCTTTTCGGCATTCAATGGCCAGCCGTATTTCTTGATTGCAATTCGAGCAGCCTCGAAGGCTGGGGCGTAGATAGCCAAGCCTGTGTTGTAGTAGACATCGCGCACCGACGTTTCCGGTCCGCTACCCTGGCCTTTGGAATACAGGTTCTCGAGCAAGGTCTTGACCAGTGGTACTTCCTGGCCGCCCGCAACGTTGGTGCCTCGAAGGATTCCCTTGACCGCTTCGTCACCGATATTCTTGATGTCGACCTCATTCAGCCAGTTCACCGACAGGTATCTGTCGATGGGGAAGCCATTACGTTTCATCTCCTTGAAAGCCACGACGTGTCCGCCGGCAAGAATCCAGCTGATCACGTAGTCGGGCTTGTCGCGGCGTATTTGCGTCCAAGCGCTCGCTTGATCACTGCCTGGGAGAGGTACTGGATAGAGCTTCAGATCAAAACCCTCGGTCTTAGAAAGGGTCTTTAAAAGTTCGATCGGCTCTTGACCGAAGGGATAGTCGAGATAAATGAAACCGATCTTGGCGCCGGTCAGCTTGCCACCCAACCGGCCTTTGATAAAGGCGACATCGTTGGCTGCTTGCTGCCAATAGGTGGGGCCCACGGGGAATATCCACTTGAAAACTTCCCCGTCCACGGCATCCCCACGGCCGACGAAGGATTGCATCACGATGTTGCCATCCTTCATCGCACGCGGCAGCACTGCGTTGGTCACGGGAGTCGAGAGGAAGTTAAAGATGAACACGCCCTCACGCTTGAGCTGTTCGTAACATTCCACACCGCGCTGCGGCTCGTTACCGTGGTCCCGGACGATGATTTCGACCGGATGACCTCCAATGCCTCCGCTCTGGTTCACATATTTGGCGAGGTCCTGAGCTGCCTGAGCCACCTGCGGCGAGATGAAGGTGTATGCTTTGCTGAGATCGAAGCATGCACCGATACGGATAGCTTCCTGGGCCGAGGCGTTCTGACCTGCCATCCCGAGAAGAGTTGCGACAGTCAGGGCCTTTATCGTGCGATGAATAGTCACGTTGAACCTCCAGTTTCCTATTGTTTGCCTGCTCTATTAGCCCGCCGATCAGTTGTTGTTGGCGCGGCTCATGCGCTTGCCACGTCAATTGCGCTTGAACCTGGAAGAGCTGGCCTTCACGACCTGCCAGACGATGTTCTGGTAGCTGGCAAGCCAATCGGTCTGCGGAACCCAGGTCTTGCCGTCCCACATCTCGATGCGCGTACGCCCGCCACCCCCGTGATCATCCGCCGTCACGGTGATGGGCGCCATCAGGCCACTAGCGTCATAATTCTCGATCTTCTCTAGCCCGGCCTTGTAGGATTCGGCGGTGACCGCGGGATCGGCCGCCTCGGCGGGCACCGACATAAGTCCTGCGGCTAGCAAGGCCCAAAACAGTGGTCTTCCGATTGATTGCATTTCATCCTCCCAGTCTGTCTTGAATTTAGCCGCGTCAACTCAGCCAACGTTTGCGCCGACTGTAGTGTTTGATGTCATGAAAGTTTGTGGCTGAACCTCCGCCAAGATAGAATTCCTGAATGTCGGAATTCGATTTCAGGGCTTGCGCTGTGTCATGCATGACGACGCGACCGTTCTCGATAAGATAACCGTCGGACACGATCTCTAGGGCAGCCAATGCGTTCTGCTCGACCAGCAAAACCGATAGCCCGTGAACCTTGTTGATCTTCTTGATGATGTTGAAGATTTCGGCTACCAAGAAAGGTGCCAGGCCCAGACTGGGTTCATCGAGCATCAGCAACCGCGGCTGGGTCATCAACGCGCGGCCGATCGCCAGCATTTGCTGCTCGCCGCCTGAGAGATATCCCGCTTGGGAGTTCTTCCGTTCAGCCAGGCGCGGGAAATATTCATAGATCTTCTGCTTCTCCGCATTCAGGCTCGCCCGTGTCATCGACATCGGCGCAGCCGCGTCGAGATTTTCGTCGGGCGTCAAGTGCTCGAAAACACGACGGCCTTCGATCACATGGCAAATCCCCATCTCCACACGCTGTTGCGCGGGAAGATCGGTGATCAGCGTGCCGTCGAAACTAATCTCGCCCCGGCTAACACGTCCACGCTCGGCCTTGAGAAGGCCGCTGATTGCCTTCAACGTCGTGCTCTTTCCGGCTCCATTGGACCCGAGCAACGCCACCATCCCACCTTTCGGAACTTGGATGGAAACTCCTTTGATCGCTAACATGACGTTGTCGTAGAGGACCTCAATACTGTTCGTCGACAGGATCTTGGCCGCTTCTTTGTCGGGAGCCGGGGTCATCTGCTGCCTACTTCTTAAGTTGGTCAAAGGGCCACAAGATCAGGTAATCTCGAATGTTGCCATAAAGCTTGCCCAGCCCAAGCGGCTCGATCATCAGGATAATGATGATGAGGGCGCCGTAGACCGCGTTCGGAATATGGGCCAGCGATTCGACGTTCAGTTTCAGCCCGAGCGTCGACGCTCCTCCTGCTACGATCCCGTTGACGATGCCGGGCATCAACAAGATGAGCGCAACGCCAAAATAGGTGCCTATGATGCTGCCCAGGCCGCCGACGATGATCATGGCCAGAGCTTGGATCGACACAGCGACCGAAAACTGCTCGGGCGCGGCGAGGAAAAAGAATGTGGCAACAAGGATCGCGCCGCTGATACCGCCGATGAAGGAGGAGGTCGCGAAGGCTACGAACTTGTAGTAGAAGCTGTTCACGCCGAGAACGGCCGCCGCATAGTCCTTCTCCCGGACGGCCACAAGCGCGCGGCCTAGACCGGTCCGGCGCAGATTCAGCATGAAGATTGTGACGAGGAGGCACCAACCGAAAGCGACATAGTACAGGCCGGTATCCGACGTGATCTTCTGGCCCAGAAGAGCGAATGTGGGTGCCTGCAGCGAAGCATGCGAACCACCCGAGATCGTTGGCGAATGGGTTAGAACCCAATCCATCACGAACTGCATCGCGAGCGTGGTCAAAGCCAGATAGAGGCCCTTCACCCGCAGGGCCGCGAATGCGAACAGGCTGCCAATGACCGAGGCGGAGATTCCACCGATCAGGAGCGCGAATTCCCAGGGCACTCCGAACTTGGCCGCGTGGACAGCCGAATACGCGCCCACGGCCATCACCGCCGCATAGCCGAGATGCAGTTGTCCAGCCCAACCTGTCACCATGTTGAGCCCGAGCGCCGCCGCGGTCCAAACAAGCCACGGCAATACATAGCTGTTGAGGTACAGCGATCCGAAAAGGAACGGCGCTGCCAGGCCGAGCGCCAAGAAGAACAATGCGAGATTCCTGTCGGCCGGAATCTTGTAGAGCCGACTGTCGGACATGTAGCTGGCGTGATGTACACCAGATAACCGGTAAAACATCGCGTCAAACCCTTTCGATATCATGACGGCCAAACAGACCGTGGGGTCGAACCATCACAGTCAGGATGAGCACTGCGGCCACGATCAGGTCACGGCTGCCTCCTCCGACGAGCGGATCCAGATAGGTAGATCCCACATTCTCGACGATGCCCAGAATGAGCCCGGCGAGCATCGCGCCGAATATGCTGTCCAGACCACCCAGAACAGCTACGGTGAGCCCCTTGAGCAGCAGGAGCGACAGGGACTGATCGACGCCCTGAATCTCGCCCCATATGATGCCCGCCGCTACCGCGACGATGGAAGCGAGCCCCCAGGACAGGCCCACGCCGCGCTCGACCGAAATTCCGACGGACCAAGAGGCCATGTAATCGTCCGCTATCGCGCGCAAGCGGGTACCCAGGCGTGTCCGGAAGAACATGACGAAGACCACGAACAACAAGACGGCCGCGGCAGTGCCGACCAGGTTGATGCGGCTGATCAGGATGTCGCCGAGGAAGAGAGGGTCGGAACTGACGCCCAGATTGAAGGAGCGCGAGGTGCCACCCCAGATCGCGAGCGTCGTGCCGCGCAGGAAGATATCGATCCCTAAGGTCATCATGAGAATCATCACGATCGGCCGCCCCGCAAGCTGGCGCAACGCGACCCGCTCGATCCCCATACCGAGACCGAACATTGCGACGGCAGCCAGCGGAATCGCCGCCCAGAGCGGGAGCCCGGCATCGCGAGCGAGCGCCAACACGACATAGGCTCCCACCATGGTGAGCGCGCCCTGCGCAAGGTTCGGCACGGACGAGGCTTTGTAGATCAGCACGAGACCGATCGCGAACAGCGAGTAGAGCAGTCCGGTGAGAGCTCCATTTGCCGTGAGCTCGGCCAGGAAAGCCAGTTCCATCTAAACCTCCCTGATAGGAAGGGTGCGGTCGACCGTTCCCCTGTTGCCTGTCTCATAGGTCACAATAGCGCTGACGTGGACCTTCCTGGATCCGTCATAGAGGGCCGCGATCACCTTCTGATATTTCTCCTCAACGACCGTTCGGCGTAATTTGCGGGTGCGCGTGATCTCACCGTCGTCAGGATCGAATTCCTTGTGCAGACTGACGAACCGTTTGAGCTGAAGGGGCTCGGAAAGGGAGCTGTTCACGCGCAGAAATGCCTTGCGCAGCAGCACGGCCACCTCTTCGCGCTGCGACAGGTCCGCATAGGAAACATAGGGCACGCCATTCCTTTCGGCCCAGTGCCCCACGGCATCAAAATCAATGCACACCATGGCCGTCAGTTCGTCGCGGCCGGCGCCGATCACGGCCGCGTCCTTTATGTAGGGGCTGAACTTCAGGCGGTTCTCGATATAATTGGGCACATATCGTTCCCCGCTTTTGGTGTGCATTACTTCGGAGACGCGACCCAGCACGACAAGATGGCCGTCGTTCTCGAGATAGCCGGCATCACCCGTATGCAGCCAACCGCCCGCGAGGGCTTTGGCCGAAGCGTCGGGGTCGTCGTAGTATCCGGCAAAGACGCTGTCCGCCCGAAGCAGGATTTCGCCGTTGTCGGCAATTGTCACCTCGACCCCGGGGGCGGCTTTACCGACGGTGTGGAGACGGATTTCGTCGTTTGCCTGGATCGCATTGATCGCACTGTTCTCGGTCTGCCCGTAAAGTTGTCGAAGCTTGATACCGAGCGCCCGATAGAAGACGAACGTATCCTCTCCGATCGCCTCACCGCCGGTAAAGCCGTTCTTCACACGGCTCATGCCGAACTGGTCCTTGATCGGGCCGAAAATCAGCATCTCGCCGACAAAACGGCCAAGAGACTCCAGCGCGCCACCGCTCATGCCGTCGAGCTTGCGCCGCTCGGCGGCGATGGCCCGGTCCATGAAGAAGTGATAGAGATGCTTCTTCAGCGGCGTCGAATTCTCGATGCTTACCTGGATAGCGGTCAACACGTTGTCCCAGCTGCGCGGGGCGGCCAGATAGAAGGTCGGCGCGACCTCGCGCATATCGCGCAGCACGGTTTCCTGTCGTTCGGGCACGTTGACGGTGAAGCGCAGCAGAAGCGCGGCGGCCACGGTGATTGCATAATCGCCCACCCAGGCCATCGGCAGATAGGCCAGCACCTCCTCTCCAAAATCGAAGGCCCCCGCGGCGTGACCATTCCGGGCTGCCGCGAGCACATTCTTCTGGCTGAGAACGACACCCTTGGGTTTGCCTGTCGTACCTGACGAATGCAGGAACACCGCCGGATCGTCAGGCTTGGCACGGCCGAGCAGGTCGTCGCGCAACCCCGGCGCATCATTGAGACAGTGGCTGCCGATCTCGATGAGATGCTCCCATGACATCAGCCCCGGCGCTTCGTAGAAGCCGAGGCCCCGGCCATCGTCATAGACGATGTACTTCAACTGCGCAGCTCCGGCGCCACGCAGTTCCAGAATCTTGTCCACTTGCTCCTGGTCCTCGGCGAGCGCCGCCACGATCTTCGCTTCGTCCACAAAATGCTGGAGCTCTTCGAGCGTCGTGCCTGGGTAGGCGGGCATTGCGTAGACACCGAGTGTGGCCAGCGCCACCATCCCGCAATAGAGGCGCACGCGGTTGTCGCCAAGGATCAGCACGGCGTCACCCTTTTTCACGCCGAGTCCGTTGAGCCCAGCAGCGCAGGCCAGCACCTGTTCCGCATATTCAGCCCATGTCGTAGCCTTCCAGATCCCGCGCTCCTTTTCACGCATGGCGACATCTCCGCCGTGCTGGGATGCGTTCCGCATCAGGATCGACGCGACGGTTTCTCCGGTTATCGTCAGGCTGTGTCTGCACTCAGCCATGTGCCCCCCCGATGTAAGCCTCGACGACGCGGGGATCCTTGACGACCTCCTTCGGGACGCCGCTGGCAATCATCTCGCCGTAGTTCAGCGCCAGCATCCGATCGCAGATGCCGGTGATGACGTCCATGTGGTGTTCGATCAGCAGGACGCTCACGCCCCGCTCTGCCCTCGCATCCAAGATGAAGCGGGCCATGTAGCCCTTCTCCTCCTGATTCATGCCGGCCATCGGCTCGTCCAGGATGAGAAGGCGAGGCTCGGCGACCAGCGCCCGCGCTAGTTCTACCCGCTTCTTGAGACCGATCGGGATGCCGTCCACGAGTTCGTTGCGGATGCTCTCGAGTTGGAGAAACTCGATCACTTCCTCAACGATTTCGCGGTTTCGGATTTCCTCAGGCTGCGCGATCCACCAGTAGAGCGCGGTGGGCAGAACTCCGGGCTTCATGTAGATGTGGCGTCCAAGCAGGATGTTTTCGAGCACGCTCATGCTATTGAAGAGAGCCAAGTTCTGGAAGGTGCGAGCGACCCCGAGCTTGGCGACCCGGTGCGGCGAGGTGCCGGTAATGTCCTTGCCATCGAGATGGATCGAACCTTTGTTCGGCGGATAGAAGCCCGTAATTGCGTTGGTTACGGTCGTTTTCCCGCTCCCATTCGGACCAACAAGTCCGAAGATCTCCCCTCTGGAAATGCTGAAATCCACACCCGTAACGGCGACGATGCCGCCGAACCGGCGCTCGATCCCCCGGCACTCCAGCACGGGGCCAGCTGCGGGATGCAGATTTTGCAGAGGGTGACTGCTTGTCATGTCATTCCCATCGCTTCAACGCCTCGTCCTCAATGGTCACGCGATACGGAAGTAGTCTGGTCGCCCGGTCGGCCAAGGATCGCCCCACAGCTGCTGGCCGCCGTCCACCGTCAACACTTCGCCCGTAATGAACTTGCCGGAAGACGCGGCCAGATAGACGACTGCCTCGGCGACATCCCATTCGTCCCCCGCGTGGCGCATCGGGTTCGCCTCCTGAAAGGTCGCTGCCCCCTCCTTCGGGTATCTCGCAAACCCAGTGCTTTCGCAGCACCCTGGCGCTACGCAGTTGACGCGAATCCCATGCGGCGCCCATTCCACGGCCAGCGATTTCGACAAGTAGATGACTCCGGCGCGCGCAGCGCAGCTGTGCGCGATTCCCGGCATCCCGCGCCAAATATCCGCGACAATGCTCACGATGGCGCCGGGACGTCCGGTCTTGACCCAGTTGCGGGCCGCGGCCTGCATCATCCACCAGGTACCGTTCAGGTTGGTGTCAATGACAGCGTTCCAGCCCTTCGGCGTATAGTTGAGAGCCGGCTGCGGAAACTGACCGCCGGCGTTGTTCACCACAATGTCGAGCCCACCGAACTTATCTTCCACCGCATCGACAAAATCCTCCACCTGTGCGGGATCGCGAATCGTCATGGGATGCGCCAACACCCGGCCACCAAAGCTGCGCAGAAATCCCGCGGCATCTTCAAGTTTCTCGGGGTTTCGGCCGTTGATGGCCAGATCAGCGCCAAGTCGTGCGAAGAGTGTCGCGATCGCGAGGCCCAGTCCGCCTCCGGCACCGGTGACGACGACTCCCTTTCCCGAGAAGAGCCGGTTCGCGAAGACCGTTGGCTGGTCGCGCAATTTGGCGCGAGCAAACCCGTAACCTGCGTCTGACATGGATTCCCTCCCAAGCGCGGATCGGACTGTTGTCCTTGATCCACCCAAAATCTAACGTATGTTAGAATGGTATGCAAGCCTCTGCGGTCGAATGGCTTCCCCGCTAAACGCTGCGCGGTTTCAATACGATCTGGGGGGGCCCTGCGCTTTCTCAGCGGTGAAGGACATCAGCATCTGGGCGATCAAGACAGAGACGCGCGCACATGCTCTCAAGGATGCCATCGGCACCGGTGCAGCGGCCGCGAAGCGCCCTGGATGCATGCAGCATGGCGGCACTCTTGTTCGGGTCTCAACTCACGAATCACATGCGCTTGACGACCTCTTCGAGCATCACCTCGGTCGCTCCCCCGCCGATCGCCTGCACACGAGCGTCGCGCGACATGCGTTCGACCGGGGTTTCGCGCATGTAGCCCATGCCGCCGTGGAACTGCACGCAATCATAGAGCACGCTATTGACCAGCTCGCCGCAATAAGCCTTCACCATCGAAACCTCACGTACGCATTCAACGCCAGCTCGGTCGAGCCGCGCCGCGTGATAGATGAGCTGCCGACCCGCCTCGATCCGGGTTTGGCAACTGGCTAATCGCTGACGAACCGCCTGTTTGTCCCACAGCACGCCGCCGAAGGCCCTGCGCTGCTTGAGATAGGCCACGGTCATGTCGAGCGCCGTCTGCGCCTCGGCGCAGGCCATCGCGCCCAGAACGATGCGTTCGTTTTGGAAGTTCTTCATCACCGAGTAGAAGCCTCTGTTGACCTCGCCCAACACGTTCTCGGCGGGCACCCGCACGTCGTCAAAAATCAGCTCGGCCGTGTCGGAGCAGAGCCAGCCGGTCTTGTTCAGCGCACGGCCCACGGAAAAGCCCTTGGTGCCCTTTTCGACTGCGAACATGGTGATTCCGCGCGAGCCCCTGGCGTTGGGGTCGGTTTTTGCTCCGACGAAGTACAGATCTGCATGAACGCCGTTGGTAATGAACATCTTGGTGCCGTTCAGTACCCAATCGGACCCGTCCTGTACCGCACGGGTGCGCATGCCGGCCACGTCGGAGCCTGCGCCGGGTTCGGTTATGGCGACGGCGGTGATCGTCTTGCCCGCGGTGATGCCGGGCATCCAGCGCGCCTTCTGCCCGGGCGTGCCGGCGTTCTCCAAATGCGGCGAGGCCATGTCGGTATGCACCAGCACCGTGGCCGAGAAGCCACCGAACGTGGACCGGCCGACCTCCTCGGCCAGCATCACGCTCGACATCACGTCGAGCCCGGCGCCACCATACTGTTCGTCATAGCGCATGCCGAGAACGCCAAGCGCGCCCATCTGGCGCAGCACCTCGCGCGGGACCATGCCTTGCGCTTCCCAGGACTCGCCCCTGGGTTTCACCTCGGTCTCAATAAAGCGACGGAGTTGAGCGCGGATGATTTCGAGATCTTCGCCGAACGGGCCGGTGGGCGCGTCGATGGTTTCGTGTCGTGTCATATTTTGTCCTCCGGATCGATCCTCACAAGGGGCGCGCCACCGGCGACTGTGTCGCCCGACCCGCAATAGATCTCGGCTACCACGCCCGCGACGGGCGCAGGCAGGCTTTGCAGGAGCTTCATCGCTTCGAGTACCACCAGCGTCTCACCCTTGCTTACCCGGTCGCCGGGTGTCACGCGGATCTCGACCACAGCACCTGGCATGGGAGCGCTGAGTGTGTCGGCCCCGCCGGCCGCGCCGAAGGCGCGTTGAAGATGCTGGTCCTCGAGGGTGCGAAGTGGCACCATCATCATGCCATCTGGCGCGGATAGATAGATCTGCCAGCGGTCGCCTGACCGCAGCACATGGACTTGGCGGGTGAAGGGGCGACAGCGCGTCCGCCCTGTGAGACGCTGCGCGGTCAGGCGCGCACCCTCAACGCCAAATCTGGTGCCGTCGGGCAGGATCACCTCTAGCCGCGCCCACTGCTCGGCGACCCTAATCGGGGCGTCGTCATCGCTCCAGTAAGAGGCAGCGCCCGTCCGCCCCGCATTGCTGGTCACCCGCCAGGCGCCGAGGCTCTGCCAAGGAGTGTCCGGCGCGGGTGCAAGATGCAGGTGCAAGGCCAGCGCGGCCAAAGCGCGGGTTTGGTCGTCGGGCACCGGGGCGGTCCAGCCGCCGGGGAACATTTCGGGCAGTGCCGCGGTGTGGTGTCTCAGGGAGGCGAAGTCGGGATGGGTGAGAAGCGCTCGCTGATAGGCTAGGTTGACACCAACCCCACCGACCGCGAAGGCATCGAGCGCCTCGACCGTTCGCCGGGTGGCTTGAGCGCGATCAGGAGCGTGGACGATGAGTTTGGCGAGCATCGAATCGTAGTGATGCCCCACGACCGATCCGTCTTCGACCCCGCTGTCGAGCCGCACGGTCCTCGGAGGCGCCCAGAGCGTGATCATACCGGTTTCGGGGCGGAAATTCTCGGCCGGGTTCTCCGCAGCAAGGCGGACCTCGATGGCGTGGCCGTCAAACGAAACGTCCCCCTGCGCAAACCCCAGCGCCTCGCCACGCGCGATACGCAACTGCCACTCCACCAGGTCGATACCGGTGACGGCCTCCGTCACTGGATGCTCCACCTGAAGGCGGGTGTTCATCTCCAGGAAATAAAATTCGGCCCGCACGGGGTCGTACAGATATTCCACCGTGCCCGCCGAGCGATAGCCAATGCCCCGCGCCAGCCGGACTGCGGCATCGTGCATGGCTGAGCGCAAAGCGTCGGGGATGTCCGGGGCGGGCGCTTCCTCAATCAGCTTCTGGTGGTTGCGCTGGAGCGAACAGTCGCGGTCGCCCAGATGCAGCACATAGCCATGTGCGTCGCCCAGCACCTGCACTTCGACGTGGCGGGCGCGCGGCGCGTAGCGCTCCAAGAATACCGCCGGATCGCCAAAGACGCTCTTCGCCTCGGCCCGCGCGGCGGCGATGGCCTCGCCTGCCGCGCCGAGACTGGTGACAAGGCGCATTCCCCGCCCGCCGCCGCCGGCGCTGGCCTTGACGAGGAAGGGCACGCCGAGCGCCTGCGCCTCCTTGAGAAGCCGATCGTCGGACTGGTCGGCGCCGCGATAGCCCGGCAACACCGGCACACCCGCGGCCTCCGCTGCGGCCTTGGCCTCGATCTTCGAGCCCATCCGCGAGATGGCCTGCGGTGACGGTCCGACGAAGACCAGCCCGGCTGCCTCGACCCGTGCGGAGAATTCGGCATTCTCGGACAGAAAGCCGTAGCCTGGATGGATCGCACCCGCCCCGGTGGCGCGTGCCGCCTCAAGAATAGCATCGATGTTCAGATAGCTTCGCGCCGCGGCGGCCGGACCGATGCAGACGGCATGATCGGCCTCGGCCACGAAGGGCGCATCGCGGTCAGCTTCGGAGAAGATGGCCACGGCTTCCAGCCCCAGCTTCCGGCAGGAACGCTGGATACGGCGGGCGATCTCACCCCGGTTGGCAATCAGGACGCGGGAGAAGCTCATTTCACACGCCATGAAGGCGCGCTCTTGCTAAGGAAGCTGTCGATCCCCTCAATGCCTTCCTCGGTTTCCCAGGCATCGGCAAGGCGGTCGGCGGTATAGATCATGCTGTCGTCGAGATCGTGTCCCGCGACATAGGCGATCAGCCGCTTGGTGTCGGCCACTGCCCCGGGCGCGGCCTGCAGATGGGCATCAACAATGCGCTCCACCGCCTCATCCAGCGCCCCGGGGGCCACCACCTCGGTCAGAAGCCCGATCCGCTCGGCCCGCGCGGTATCGAAGAATGCCCCCGAGAGCATCGTTTCACGCGAGGCTGCCGCGCCGATGCGCGCCACCACGTAGGGAGAGATGTTGGCGGGCAAGAGACCGAGCCGCACCTCGGTTAGGCCGAACCTCGCGCCCTCGGCGCCGAGCGTGTAGTCGCACACCGACATCAGGCCAACGCCTCCGCCATAGGCCGGGCCATTAATGCGGCCGATCAACGGTTTGGGCAGCGTATCCAGGCGGCGCAGGAGTCGAGCGAGCGAAGCGCTCTGCTCCACCCGTTCCGTGCGACTCTTTTGCACGTTCGAAGCGAACCAGTTGAAGTCGCCCCCCGCACAGAAGCTCTTGCCCGCCCCAGTCAACACCACGACGCGCACCGCCCTGTCCTCGGCTAGGGCCGTCGTCGCATCGGTGAGTTCCGAGATCAGCGCCGCGTTGATCGAATTGTGCTTGTCGGGGCGGTTGAGGATCACAGTGGCGACGCCGCGAGCGTCCACGTCGATCCGCAGCGTTTCATAGCGGTCGTAAACCATTGCCTTTCCCTACATTCTGAAGACTGGCGTGTGACGTCCCGCATCCGGAACCGAGTTCACGACGGCCAGGCACAGGCCCAGGATGTCGCGGGTCTGGCCAGGCTCGATCAGGCCGTCATCCCAGAGCCGCGAAGTGGCATAATACGGGTCGGACTGTTCAGCATATTGCGCGCGCACCTTGGCCTCGATCCGTTCCAGATCGGCCTGCATTTTCGCGGGGTCTCCGCCCTTCTCGCGGCGCAATTCCATCATCACATTCGCGGCGATGTCGGCCGACATGGTGGCCAATTCGGCTGTGGGCCAGGCGAAGAGAAAGCGCGGCGCGAACCCCCGGCCGCACATGCCGTAGTTCCCCGCCCCGTAGGAACCGCCGAGCAGGACCGAGAGGCGGGGCACCTTGGCCACCGACATGGCGTAGACCAGCTTGGCGCTGTTCTTGGCGATGCCGCCGCGCTCGGCCTCGGTGCCAACCATAAAACCCGAGATGTTATGCAGAAACAAAAGCGGTATGTTGCGCTGATCGCACATGGAGACGAACTGCGCGCCCTTGAGCGAACTGTCGGACAAGAGCGCCCCGTTGTTGGCGAGAATGCCGACGCGGTAGCCGTGGATCCGGGCGGTGCCGCAGACCAGCGTTTCGCCCCAGCCGGGCTTGAACTCGCGGAATGCGCCGGCGTCGATCACCCGGAGGAGCACCTCGCGCATGTCGTAGGGTTCTTTGCGGTCGGCGCTGATGACGCCGAGGAGTTCCGCGGGATCGTGCAGAGGTGCGGCGGCCCGTACATCCGGAGCCATCGGTCGTTTCAGGCCCAGATTGCCAACGATGTCGCGCATCAGCGCCAGAGCGTGGAACTCGTCTTCAGCCAGATGGTCGGATACGCCCGAAACGCGCGAGTGCATCTCGGCCCCACCGAGGGTCTCGCCATCGACCACCTCGTTGATCGCGACCTTCACGATCGACGGCCCGCCCAGGTGGATGCGAGCGTTGCCGCGCACCATAATCACCTCGTCCGACAGCGCCGGGATGTAGGCCCCGCCCGCCGTGCAGCCGCCGAAGACGGCCGAGATCTGTGGCAACCCGCTGGCCGACATATTGGTCTGGCGGAAGAAGGCGTTGCCGAAATGGCGCGCGTCGGGAAAGACGCGATCCTGCTCGGGCAGATAGGCGCCGCCGCAATCGACGAGGTAGACGCAAGGAAGCCGATTCTCGGCCGCGATTTCCTGTGCGCGGATGTGCTTCTTGACGGTCTCGTGATAGAAGGAACCGCCCTTCACCGTTGCGTCGTTGGCGATCATGATGCAGGGCAGGCCGTGGACGATGCCGATACCGGTGACGATGCCGGCCCCCGGCACCTCGCCACCATACTGGCCCCAGGCAGCCAGGCTCGAAAGCTCGAGGAATGCCGTTCCGGGATCCACCAGTAAGTCGATCCGCTCGCGCACGAGAAGCTTGCCGCGCTTGCGGTGACGATCCACCATCTCGGGGCGCCCGCCGCTCGTAGCTTCCGCCATCCGGGCGCGAAGGGTGTCGACGCGGGTCGTCTGCGCCTCGCGGTTGCGAGCGAGGACTTCGGAGACGGGGGAAAGTCGTGTGGTCAGCTGGGCCATGCCGGATCGCTACGCTTCGCAAGAACACCGTTCAGAAACACGTCCGCATAGGCGGAGGCGAGCGCCTCGGCGCTGCCCCGCTCCGGATCGAACCATTCCAGCGTGGCGTTCAGCGCGCCGATCAACATCAGACGGAGCCGCCGGACATCGACCACCTCGCGCAGGGCACCGTCGGCCTTGAGGCGGCTCAACAAGCCGTCCCACTCGGCCTCATAGGCCCGTCGCGCCGGAAGGTTGGCATCGCGGACCGACTGAGGCACTTGGCCGAAGATGCGGACGTTGGCGGAGGAATAGTCGCTGACGTCCAGCAAAGCGCGCAGATGCGCCCGGATTGCGGCACGCAGGACGGTTGCCGCATCTCCCCCCGATACGTCGGATACCGCGCGGCGCATCCTGTCGTGAACCGCCCATATGCCTTCGTCGAGGATGGCTACCACGATCTCGTCCTTCGATCCGAAGTGATAGTAGATGCTGCCGGCCTTGATGCCGGCGGCCTCGGCGATCCTTCGCAGGGAGACCGCGCCATAGCCCTGCTCGCGAAAAAGCCGCGCGGCGACATTCAGGATACCGTCGCGGCCAACCGGCGCACGGGAACTCTCTTCAGCAGCTTTCAAGACGGATGCGGTCAAGGGGGCACGCAGCTTTTCGAACCAGCGAACATAACTAACATTTGTTAGCTTTGCTGTCCGGCCATGTCAAGCGCTCAATCAAGGCGGGCGATCATGGAGGGCCACCCCCACCAGAGAGGTGCGTGAGAGGCTTGCGCCGCCGAGAAAACCGGCGGAACGGCATCAGATGGTGAAGCCGCCGCAGATCACGTACTGGCCCGAGATGAAGTTCGACTCCGGCGAACAGAACAGATAAACGGCGCCGGCCGCCTCCTGTGGCGTGCCAACCCGGCCCAGCGGGATCATCCGCTCCATCTGGCTGAGCAGGTCGGGATTCACGCCGACCCTGATCTCCTTGTTCTCTACCAAAATCTTGCTGTCGCCGTCGGCGCTGCCCTCGGTCAGGCGGGTGCGGATTGGTCCAAAGGCCACTGCATTCACGTTCACCTTGTAGCGCCCCCGTTCCTTCGCCATCGTCCGGGTGACGCCCAGGATACCGGCCTTGGCGGCGGAATAGTTGATCTGGCCGGCATTGCCGCCGGTACCGGCGATCGACGAGATGTTCACGACCTTGCGAAACACCTCATTGCCGGCGGCCGCCTCCTCCTTGGCCTTGGCGGCGATCACCGGCTGGGCGGCGCCTCGGCGGTGTTGTTGGCCGGATCGGCGTCAAGGTCGCTCACCACGACCCTTGCGCCTTCCGATGCGAGCTTCAGCGCAATCTTGCGCCCGATTCCGCGGCCCGAGCCCGAAACCAAAGCCACGCGGCCTTCGAGTTTCCCGGTCATGTCGTTTCCTCCCGTTGGACTGCCTCAGGCCTTCTCGTACAGCGTCACCACACAGGCGCCGCCCAGTCCCAGATTGTGCTGAAGTGCGAGCCGCGCGCCCTCGACCTGGCGCGCGTCGGCCTGGCCGCGCAACTGCTGGACCAGTTCGGTGCACTGCGCGAGACCAGTGGCGCCCAGCGGGTGCCCCTTCGAGAGAAGGCCCCCCGAGGGATTGGTGACGTACTTTCCGCCATAGGTATTGTCGCCATCATCGACGAACTTCCCGGCCTCGCCGCGCCCGCAGAGTCCGAGCGCCTCGTAGGTGATGAGTTCGTTGTGGGCAAAGCAGTCGTGCAGTTCCACCACGTCCAGGTCTTCGGGCCCGATGCCCGCCGCCTCGTAAACCAGGTCGGCAGCCCGCTTGGCCATGGACGCACCCACGACCTCGCGCATGTCGTGTGCCTTAAAGGTTTCCGGGCCGTCGGTCGTCATCGCCTGCGCGGCGATGCGCACCGAGCTGTCGAGCCCGTGCTTGTCAGCGAATGTCTTCGAACAAACGATCGCGGCCGCAGCGCCGCAGGTGGGCGGGCAGGCCATGAGTTTGGTCATCACGCCGGGCCACACGGCCTGCGCGGCCAGCACCTCTTCCGGCGTGACCTCCTGGCGGAACAGCGCGACGGGATTCCTCGCCGCGTGCCGGCTGGCCTTGGAGCGGATCTTGGCGAAGGTTTCCAGCGTGGTGCCGAATTCGTCCATATACGCCTTGCCCGCCCCGCCGAAGTAGCACAGCGCCAACGGGATCTCGGGATGACCGACAAGCTCGTCGGTTTCCTCGTCGAAAGCCTGGAAGGGGCTGACCCGGTCGTGGAACATGGCGCCGATGGCGCCGGGCGGCATCTGTTCGAACCCGAGTGCAAGAGCGCAATCCACCGCGCCGCCCTCCACCGCCTGCCGCGCAAGAAACAACGCCGTAGAGCCCGTGGAGCAGTTGTTGTTGACGTTGACTACCGGGATGCCCGTCATCCCCACGTGGTATAGCGCGCGCTGGCCGCAGGTGCTGTCGCCGTAGACGTAGCCTGCATAGGCCTGCTGCACCTTGTCGTAGTCGAGGCTAGCGTTTTCCAGCGCCGCGCGCGTGGCCTTCGCGGCCATCACGTCGTAGCTCTCAGACTTGCCAGGTTTCTGAAACGGCACCACCCCTACACCTACGATATAGGCTTTGTCACTCATCTTGATTTTCTCCCTTCACATGGCCGTCCGGCCGAGCAGCGATTTCCAACAACTGAAGCGAGTGGCAGCTTCCTTCGGCGCTGTGGGCCTTCTGCCCGGCCGCACCGTCACATACCGTCACATCCTGAAGACACCGTAATGAGGATCGCCGATGGGTGCGTTGAGGGCCGCAGAGATCGACAGTCCCAGCGCATTGCGCGTATCGACCGGATCGAGAATGCCGTCGTCCCAAATCTCAGAGGTCGAGGTATAGGCCTCCACGTCGCGCTTGTAGCGCTCCAGCACGGGTTCTCGGATCTGGGCGATCTCCTCGTCGGTCAGTTCTTTTCCCTCCCGCTGCAGCTGACGAATCTTCACGTCGGCCAAGGTATTGGCCGCCTGTTCGGCGCCCATCACGCCGATCTCGGCCTGCGGCCACATGAACAGCGTGCGCGCGTCCCAGGCCCGACCGCACATGCCGTAATTGCCGGCACCGTACGAGGCATTGGCGATCACCGTGAACTTCGGCACCACCGAGCCACCTTGCGCCATCAGCATCTTTGCTCCGTCCTTGGTGATTCCGCGTTCCTCGTATTCGCGGCCGACCATGAAGCCCGTGATGTTCTGGAAGAAGACCAGCGGCGTGTGGTTTTGATTGCAGAGCTGGATGAAATGCGCAGCCTTGAGCGAGCTGTCGTTGAACAACACGCCATTATTAGCCAAAATCCCCACCTTGAAGCCCCAGACATGGGCGAAGCCGCAGACCAGGGTCGTGCCGTAATGGGGCTGGTATTCGTGGAATCGCGATCCGTCCACGATGCGCGCGATCACCTCGCGCATGTCGAACTGGATTTTGCGGTCCTTCGGAATGATACCATAGAGCTCCCGCGGGTCGTAGAAGGGCTGTTCGATCGGCGAGGTCTCGATCACCGCTTTCTGGGGCCGCTTCCACTGACTCACGATTTCGCGAGCTAGCGCGAAGGCATGCGCCTCGCTGGCGGCCCGGTAATCGCCGGTGCCCGACACGCTGGTGTGCATGATCGCGCCACCCAGTTCCTGGACGCCAACGTCCTCTCCGGTCGCTGCCTTCACGAGAGGCGGACCGCCGAGAAAGATCGCGCCGGTGCCCTCAATGATGATGTTATAGTCGCTCAATGCCGGGACATAGGCACCGCCCGCGGTGCAATGACCACCGACGATCGCCAGCTGAGGCACGTTCATCCGGCTCAGTATCGTCTGGTTGCGGAACACACGGCCGCCGAGATAGCGGTCGGGAAAGACGCCATGCTGGAGTGGCAAAAAACCGCCCGCGCTGTCACAGATATGCACAACTGGCAGGCGGTTCTCGACCGCGATGTCGAGAAGCCGGACGATCTTCTTCACGGTCAGCGGATACCAAGCACCGCCCTTGACGCTTGCGTCATTGGCGTGGATCGCCACCTCACGTCCCTGCAGGATGCCGATGCCCGTCACGACGCCCGCGCCAGGCACCGTGCCGTCATATGCGCGGCAGGCGGCGAGCGTGGAAAACTCCAGAAACGGCGTTCCGGGGTCGAGAAGCAAGTCGAGGCGCTCGCGCACCGTCAGCTTGTTCTGGCGCGCCAGGCGATCGAGATCGCGCTGCGGGCGTTCGTAACGGGCGGCGTTCTGGCGCGCATGAAACTCTTGCAGCCGCCCGGTCATGGCGGCGTAGTTTTCCCTGTAGTCAACAGCGTTGATATCGATCCGGCTCTGGATCCGGCGCATCTATTCCTCCTCGGGTGCAAGCCGCACCAGAACGCTCTTGAGACCGAAGCCTTGGCCAGGAGCAAATGGGAGTTCGGCCACCACGCCACCCCGGGGCGCGCTCAGTGAGGTCTCGAGCTTCATGCTCTCGATCACCAGGAGCATCTGGCCCTTTTCGACGCGGTCGCCGGCTCCAACCGCGACCGAAACAACGACCCCCGGCATCGGCGCCACGATGCTGTCCTTCCCTGCACCTGCGCCCTCCTCAACCAGCCAGTCTGCCGGATCGATGCGCCCGACCTCGTAGGCGCGGCCGTACAGATGGATGAATGTCGCCGTCTCGCTTACAGCCATACGCAGCGGGATGCTCCGCCCCTCAAGCTCCAGCACGTAAGCGCCCCTGCCCTGAGAGGGAGTTAGGGCGCAGGGCACGGCCCGATCCCGTACGTGAATGACATATCCCTTGCCGGTGTGGGCCAGCCAGATCGGAATTTCCTCGCCGCCGATCTCGAGTATCCGCCGCATCAGTTTCTCCAGGCCCCCATCAGCCGGTACATCTCGGGTATCTCATCGACCGTTCGGACAAGCCGCCCGTCCGACAGAGCCGTCGCGGCCACAAGGATATCGGTGACGTCCTCACCTGGCGCAGTCAGCACTGCTGCCTCTTCGGCGAGAAACCCTGTCGAGACGTCGCCTGCGAGAAAGCGAGGATGCGCCAGAATCGCATCGAGATAGCCGGTATTGGTGGTCACGCCCAGGATCACGTAATCCTGAACGGCAGCGCGCATGCGCGCGATGGCGGCGCCACGGTCAGGGCCATGGGCGATGAGCTTTGCAAGCAACGGGTCGAAATCGGTCGTCACCTTGCAGCCTTCCAGAATGCCGCTATCGACCCGAACGCCCGCGCCCTGCGGCTCTTCCACCAGGAGCACCTCGCCGATAGCCGGACGGAAATCGGCGGCGGCATCCTCCGCACAGATGCGCAACTCGATGGCGTGTCCGGTCTGGCGAATTTCCGCCTGCGCGTGGTTGAGTCCCCCACCGGCGGCGATGTGTAGCTGTTCAGCCACGAGGTCGATCCCAGTCACCATTTCCGTCACCGGATGTTCGACCTGAAGGCGGGTATTCATCTCAAGAAAATAGAATGCGCCATCGGGCGCATAGATGAACTCCACCGTACCTGCGCCGCGATAGTTCACCGCGCGCGCGATCCCGACGGCGGCCTCGCAAATCTCGGCCCGCTGCTCAGAGCTTAGTGCTGGCGAGGGCGTTTCCTCGATGATCTTCTGGAACCGACGCTGAATCGAGCATTCGCGTTCCCAGTAATGCACGACCTGCCCCCGCCCGTCGCCCATCACCTGCACTTCGATATGACGCGGCCGCTCGATATAGCGCTCTACGAACAAACGTCCGTCGCCAAAATAACGTTCGCCCTCGCGGCGTGCGGTCTCGATCTCCGCCTCGAGTGCGGCATCCTCGTGCACGACGCGCATTCCCTTGCCGCCACCGCCGGCGGAAGGCTTGATGAGCAGCGGATAGCCCACTGCGCGGGCGCGTTCGACGAAGGTGGCCGGGTCGTCGTCCTCGATGGCCGAGGGCGCGATGGGAAAGCCGCGCTGTTCGACGAAAGCGCGGGCGCGCACCTTGTCGCCCATCAGAGCGATCACCTCTCCGGTCGGGCCGACAAAGCCTATCCCGGCGGCGTCCAGCGCCCGGACGAAGGCTGCATTTTCGGCCAGAAAGCCATAGCCGGGATGTACCGCATCGACGCCGATCCTTTGGGCGGCGGCCACGATCTGTGCGATGTCCAGATAGGCTGCGACCGGCGTCGCGCCGTCGATCTCGACAATCTCGTCCGCGATCAGGTGCGCGGGGCCGGGCCGTTCATTCACATGCCGCAGGACGGAAGTTGCAATGCCCTGCGTCCGCGCCGTGCGCAGGATGCGTGCGGCGATTTCCCCGCGATTTGCGACGAGAAGCTTTTGGATTTGCATGCCTGGCTCGCCCCTCATGCAGCCTGTTGCGCCGACAAGCCGCGCCAGGCAAGCTCGGCTGGCACGGGGATATGGATATCTAGCAGGATCTGACCATAGCCTTTGCCCTGGGGGTCGATGCGGACGGAGGCGACGCCGCCGCCGCCGAGGGAGTCGTGCAGCATGAAGTTCAGCGCATGAATGCCGGGCAGTTCGAAGCGCTCAACCGGTCCCTCGCAGACATGCGCGAAATACTTCCTCACCCGCTCCTCGGTGAGCGCGGCGCGGATGTAGGGCAGGTATTCGGGTTTTCGCGCGATCACGCCGATATTGGCGATGTTGCCCTTGTCGCCCGAGCGCGCCCAGGCCAAAGTCACGAGCGGCACCGTCACCGCATCTGCGCCCGGATCGCCCGCTTCGCCGCGATGCGGCTCGAGCGCAGGAAGCGTCGCCGCATCCGTCGATATCTGTACCGGGACCGTCGTTCCATCTACCTCCACCGTGACGGGCGTGTCGGACTTCGGATGCAGGAAGGAGAAAAGCCGCACGACCGGCTGTACCTTTGGCCGGCCCGCGAAGAAGCCGGTTAACCCTTGCGCGGAGGAAACCGCCATCGGCGCGATCTCACCGGCGAAAATGTTTAGCGCGTCGCGGTCGTCATGGGTCACGCCGATCTTCAACACCACCTCGCGTGTGCGGGCGCGGGCATTCGCCCCATAAGCCGCCTCGGCGCCCAGCACCTCCACGCTGACCTGCCGGAAATCGCCCAGATTGCGCCCGCGGAAGATGCGGCGGCAGCGGGTCAGGATCGCCTCTGCCACACGTTCGGCCTTGGCCGGGGCCTCGATCGCGGCCAAGGTCAGCGTGGTGATCGCGCGCCAGCCGTCGGCATGGGTGGCCGACACCTTGTAGCTGTCGGTCCGTCCCAGCCCACGCGCGCCCCGCACCAGCACCCGGTCCGGCCCCACCTGATCCAGCGTCACCTGCGACCAGTCGCAGATCACGTCGGGCAGGATATAGCGCTGCGGATCGCCGATCTCATAGAGCATCTGCTCGCCCACCGAGGCCGGCACCACCAGCCCCCCGGTATCGGGCGTCTTCGTCATGATGAAGCGGCCGTCTTGCGCCACCTCGACGATCGGCATGCCCATGTCGTCCCAGCCTGGCACCTCTCGCCAGTCGGTGAAATTGCCGCCGGTCCCCTGCGGCCCACATTCGATCAGGTGGCCGGCAAGCGAACCCTGGGAGAGCCGGTCCCAGTCGTCATCGCCCCAGCCAAATTCATGCATCAGCGGCCCAAGCACCACCGCACTGTCGACGCAGCGCCCGGTCACCACAATATCCGCACCCGCAGCGAGGGCGGCCGCGATCGGGCGGGCGCCCAGATAGGCGTTCGTGCTCATCAGCCTGTCGGGAAACGGCGCGCCCGAGAACATCTCGGTGATGCCGGCTGCCCGCATCTTCTCGGCCTGGTCCATGAGGTCGTCGCCGAGCACCGCGCCGATGCTGATCCTCACGCCGGCCGCCTCCGCAGCTCTGGCCAACGCCTCGCGGCAACCGCGCGGGTTCACGCCGCCCGCATTGGCGACGACCTTGATGCCCTTGCGCCTGATCTCGGGCAGGAAGGGCGCTAACGCCTGGACAAAGTCGGGGGCATAGCCGGCCTCGGGCGACTTCGCCCGCGCCCGCGCAACCAGCGACATCGTGATCTCGGCAAGATAGTCGAAGACCAGATAGTCGATGTCGCCCTTCGTCACCAGCTGTCCAATCGCCTCGGGCGTGTCGCCCCAGAACCCCGAGGCGCATCCGATACGCACAGTTCGCTCCGTCATCGCAACCTCCCAATTGCCCCACCCATTTGGGCTCAGACCGATCCCAAGATCGCCCCCCGGGGCGTTCCAGATTTCGAGGCGACTGCTGGCGTTGCAGACGCCGAGCATGGGTCGAAGCCGACACACGCAGCTCCGGTGCCTTGAAAGTTTTTCTAACATATGTTTGATTTTGGTCAACAACACAGGCTGTGTCTAGCGCGGCATCCGACGGATGGTCGCATGATGCTCTTTCGGCAGGCATTCCAAGATATTGCGCGCCTGCAGAGTAGGACGCTGGTGCGGTGGCCGTAGGTGCGAGGGAATAATATGTTGACCGGCGGCTTTCGCCCGATGCCAGTGTCTCTTGGCCGGTACGGGTATGCGGAGGCTTCGGTCGCCCGCATCACCGACGAGGCCGGTGTAGCGCAAGGCAGCATCCGGCCCTGTGGTCGGACGATATCGGGCTCGATGGCAAGCACGTCGCCGTGATGGGCACCGGCGCGACCGCGATGCAGCTCGTGCCTCACATCGCCGACCGCGTCGCCTCGGCCACCATCTACCAACGCACGGCGCAGTGGGCGCGGCTGGTGAAGGGCTATTCCGATCGGATCACCGCGTGCTCGTAATGGCCACTCGCGCACATGCCGTTCTGTGCAGTAGCATCGCTTCAACATGTTCTTGCACTATGGCGACGGGCTGTTGCCGTTCCCGCGCAAGGATCCGGCCTGGCCGCAACCCGAGCGCGCCGTCAACAAGGGCAACGAGCGGCCCCGCCAGGAGCTGACCGACTTCATCCTGTCGGAGGTGAAGGATCGTCCCGACCTGATCGCCAAATGCGTGCCGACCTACCCGCTCTATGGCCAGCGCATCCTGCTCGATAACAACTGGTCCAAGACGTTGACCAAGGCCAATGTCGAGCTGGTCACCGACGGAATGGACTATTTCGACCGCGACGGCATCGTGACCGCTGACGACAAGTTGCGCCCTGCCGACATCATCGTGATCGCGATCGGCTTCAAGGTCACGGAGATGGCGGCACGCCTCGACATCACCGGCCGCGGGGGACAAGAACGTTCGCGACGCTTGGCCGGCGACAATCCGACCGCCTTCCTCGGCCTCATCGTGTCGGACTTCTTCTGCATGCTCGGTTGGAATTCCGGGCCCGCCCACGGCGGCAGCGTGATCTTCCAGTCGGAATGCCAGAGCCGCTACATCTCGGCCTGTCTCGTCGGCATGGTCGAGCAGGACGTTGCCGCAATCGACGTCCGCCAGGAGGTGCACGACGACTACATCCAGAAAGTCGACGCCGAGCACGAGGCGATGATCTGGACCCACCCGAGTATGACCACTTACTACCGCAACAAGAGCGGACGCGTGTTCTCAGCAATGCTCTGGCGCTTCGTCAACGACTAGCGTAAGCGTCGTTCTGCTCCCACCTTCTCTCGGCACATGGGATAGGCCAGTTTCACGGTCTCTTTGAAGGGATCGGCTTGTGTCTATGCTTGACCATACGCTTAAGTCGGACG
>ERZ941671.47-NODE-47-length-69846-cov-7.364718_pt1 | contig 69846 bp, 72 predicted proteins | sample MGYA00521093_ERZ941671 | MGnify/ENA primary metagenome ERZ941671 (study PRJEB32759, sample SAMN07749878) | skin metagenome | biome: transportation; feature: city; material: polyester macromolecule | host: Homo sapiens | place: Hong Kong:MOS line | collected... | reverse complement strand
CATTTCGACCGTGGTGCCGCGGCGAAGCTGGACAACGCGGGCGCTGGGGCGGGATGCGCGAGCGGTCTTGGTCATGGGAGTGTCCTTTCCTGGTTGCGCCGTCGGGGTCGATCCGGCCCCTGCCGGACCCCCTTCGGGTGCGGTCGCCCGGCGCCGCCGGCACGAGGGCCGCTTCAAGACCCGGGGGCCGCCAGGCGAGCGAGGTCCGGTTGCGGACAAGCGGGGCTCCAGCCCTGCGCAGGCCGCGGCCGGGCCTTGTCGAGATCGGCGGGCTCCGGCCGCTTGCGGCTTGGTCTTGAAGCGGACCGCCGGGGGCGCAGACCGCAGCAAACCCGAGGGGCGGGCCGACAGGGTGCGGGCCGGGTTGGCGATGCCGGAAAGGATGGATCTGGCCACGCCGATCACCATAGACCTTGATCGATATCTCCATCTCCGCCGAATGTTTGGCGCCAAGCTGAGGACCGAGGAGTTGCGGTTGCGCAGCTTTGCCACCTTCGTGGACCAGGCCGGAAAAGGCGTTGTTACGCGGGAACTGATCCTCGACTGGATGAAAAGCCAGCGGCCCGCCTGCGGTGGAACCAAGGCGAGTAGGTTCACTGCCATTCGCCTGTTCGCCGTATGGCTACACAGCATGGATGAGCGTCACGAGGACCCGCCGCCGCGCGGCTTCGTTCCGGGCAGAGTCACGCGACCTGCGCCATATATCTATAGCGATGCCGAAGTCGCGCAGATCATCAGGGCGGCACGGGAGTTGCCGTCTATCTACGGGATGCGCGGCCTGACCTGCGCGATGCTCTATGGTCTTGTCGCCGTGACGGGGATGCGCATTGCGGAAGCCTTGGCTCTCGACACGGCGGATTTTGATGCCGGACAGCAGATTTTGCATGTCCGCAATGGCAAAAACGGCAAGGAACGGCTCCTTCCGATTGATCCGGATGTCTCAGATCGACTGACGCACTATTGCTCCGAGCGGGACCGGCTGCTTGAGCGACACTCGGAACCGCTCTTCGTGAATTGTAAGGGTGCGCGGCCTAACTATTGCTGGGCGCGAGCAAACTTCGTCCGGGTCTGTCAGAGTGTCGGACTGCGCGGCACATGGTCGAAGCCGATGCCCGGCAGCCCTCCACGCATCCACGACCTTCGCCATACTTTTGCCGTCAGGACGATCACCGGATGGTATAGCGCTGGACATGACGCTGCGCGCGAAATGCACAAATTGACGACCTACCTTGGTCATGAGGGGCTCAGGGACACCTACTGGTATCTTCAGGCCGTCCCCGAGCTTTTGGAACTGGCTTCTGCACGGGTCAGTGACGGTTCGGCAGCGGAGAACTCGCAATGAGCGCCGCTACATTCCCTGCCTTGGTGCAGCGCTTCTTCACCGATCGCTTGTGCGTCCAGATGGAAGCTAGCCGTCATACCATCGCAGCGTATCGCGACACCTTCCGCCTGCTGATCCGCTATGTCGGGGCTCGCAGCGGCAAGACCCCGACGAAGCTGGAGATTGCCGACATCGATGCCGACATAGTGGCGGACTTCCTCAGCCACGTCGAAGTGTCTCGCGGCAACACAATCAGATCCCGAAACGCCCGGCTCGCCGCGATCCGGTCATTCTTCCGATATGTCGCGATGACCGAGCCGGCTTGGCTGCATCATTGCCAGCGCATCCTAGCCATGCCGAACAAGCGTCAAGTGAAAAGGGCCGTGACCTTCCTGGATGCCGAGGAAATCGCCGCGCTGCTTGGCGCACCTGATCGCAGCACCTGGGTCGGGCGACGGGATCATGCGCTGCTGCTCCTTGCCCTTCAGACCGGCTTGCGGGCTTCGGAACTGGTCAACCTGAACTGCGGAGATATCGTGCTTGGTACCGGTGCCCATGTCAAATGCTTGGGGAAAGGCCGCAAAGACCGCCGAACGCCATTGCGCCGGGACACGGCCAGACTGATCCAGTCCTGGATCCGTGATCGTAAGGAAAGTGCCGGTCCGCTGTTCCCCTCGATCCGTGGTGATCGTCTCAGTCGCGATGCGCTCGAACATCTGGTCCGAAAATACTGCACGTCGGCTGCGCAGACCTGCCCGAGCCTTGTGGGAAAACGCGTCACGCCGCACACCCTTCGCCACAGCACCGCGATGGAACTTTTACATAGTGGTGTCGATCAGGCAGTCATCGCGCTTTGGCTGGGCCATGAATCCGTGGAAACAACTCAGATCTACATCCATGCCGATATGCGGCTGAAAGAAAATGCTCTGCGGCAAGTGACAGCACCGGGTGTCAGATCGGGTAGATATCGCCCGGACGATAAGTTGCTGGCCTTCCTCGAGTCGCTCTGATTATGCCGAATAGTCGCATGGCCACGGTTAACACTACCACGCCCAGGCCGTGGCCATGCGGCATAATCCTAGCACTGGCATAATACGCCTTATGCCGAATTCGGCATAACGCATATTGGAAACCCCAGCAGCCGGTGAGGCCGAAGGTTTTCGCGCAGAGCAGCACGAAGTCGATGACGCGCTGCGGGCCGCCGGTCACGTCATCGCGGATCCAGAGCCGCCTGCCGCCATGTTCGGGCTGGATCGAAAGCAGGAAGCCGTCGGACGGCGGGTCTTCCGCCGCTTCGGACAGCCTGTTGTAGAGGTCGAGTGCGCGGGCCGCGTTCTGCGGCGTGCCGACATCGAGCAGGCATGAGAAATGAGTGAAATAGTCGGCCATGTCAGGCTCCTGAAACGAGAGGAGCCCGGCTGTTCCCCGTTGTGGGGGGCCGGGCTCGGATAAGCGGATGGGGTGAAGGGATGCGAGGCGGCCAGGGCCGCCCCGCCTAGTTCGGCTATTCCGCAGCGATCATGCGGGCCGGGTCATCCTCGCCGTCAGCGTTGGTGGAAGACTCGTCGTCATCGTCGGCGAGAAAGTCCGGCAACGCCTCGGTTTCTCCCTCCGTCGTCGCCAGGTCAGGAGCCAGCTCGGCACCGGCAAGGCGCAGCGGCTCGGGCAGCCAGCCGGTGTCGGCGAGCAGCCGCTCGGCTTCCTTCGCCATATCGCCCTTCTTCAGATGGTCGATGAGCTGCGCGGCCCGTTCACCCGCGCCTTCGCGCACGGCTTCGAGGATGCGCGCCTTGGTGACGCGACCGAGATAATTGCCGACGGTTGGACGCCAGCCCGCCACGGCCATGTCGAGGCCGGTGGCGCGGGCAAGGTGATCGGCCTCGGCAAGGCGCAACTGGACCCCATGCGCGGAGATCGCGCCGCAACCATAGCGGTCGGCCCGCTCATAGAGCGCGTTGACGCCGAACGATGCGCAATGGGCGAACAGTTCGGCCTGCTCAGTGCCGGCAAGCGCGGCGAGCGCATCCCAGAGGTCGGCGACGTTAGCCGGCAGGCGTGCTTCCCAATCCTTGTGGCGCGCCTCGATCGCACGCGCATAGGGCGTGTCCCGCAGTTCCGGCGACTGCGCCTGAAACACCGTGCCGCGTACCGCGACTTCCATCGCGACGCCGTGGGCGCTGTAGCGCGAGAAGACGTCGCGGCAGAACTTGTGCAGCACGGCCAGGAAGGCGGTCGCCGCGTCGCCCGCAAGCTTGTCCCTGAGCGCCAGCGTGCGCTCAGCGGTCAGCTCCATCACGAGACGGTCCGGCAGGGGCTTGATGGCGTCTTCCTCCTCGTCATCCGCCTCGATGGGCTGTCCGCCGATGCTAATGATCGTGCGCTGGCTGGAACCGTCCCCGTCGGGATCGCCCGCCGTCTTCCCGTCACCATCCTCGCCGCCATCGGTGGCCGGAGCCTCGTCCTCGGGCTTCACATAGCCGCGGTCGACGAGCAGCGAGCCATCGGAATCGATGCTGACGAAAACGCCGGCGCGTGCGATGTCGGCCGGATCGTAGCGGACGTGACGGGTTTCGAGCGCGTCGGTCGCGGTCTCGATCTCGCCCAGGCGCTCATCGACCTCTTCCGGCAGCTCGTCCGCATCCTCATATTCGGCCTGGAGCTTGTCATACTCGGCACGCAGGGCATCGAGCGTCGCCTGTTCCTCGGTCGTGCGATCGATCGGCGTGCCTTCCAGTTCGCGCAGGCCATGTGTCACACCATAGGGGAAGCTGACGGCGACCTCGATCCACTTCCAGCCTTCATTGGCGATCTCGTCGGCCATGACCTTCAGCTTCTCGGCGGCCAGCCGGTCGAGCAGCGCCGCATCCTGCAGCCAGCCGCCATCGTCGGACTGGAACAGGTCGCGCAGGACGATGCCGCCTGCCGCCTCATAGGCGTCGATGCCGACGAAGACGGCGCGCTTGTCGGAGGCGCGCACCGTCGATTCCGTCAGCATGCGGCGGATCTGATAGGGCTCCTTCGACCATGAGCCGGAGATCGTCTCCCAAACCTGCTCCTGGCGGGCATGATCGGAGCTGACGGTGAAGGCCATCAACTGCTCGAGAGAAATGCCATCCTCAGCATAGAGATCGAGCAGCTTCGGCGAGACGCTGGCGAGCCGCAGGCGCTGCTTCACCACATTGGCCGAGGTGAAGAAGGCTGCTGCAATGTCCTCCTCGGAGCGCCCTTTCTCGCGCATCGCCTGGAACGCGCGGAACTGGTCGAGGGGATGAAGCGGCGCCCGCTGGACGTTCTCGGCAAGCGAATCGTCTTCAGCGAGGATGTCGGTCGCGGCATCGCGCACGACACAGGGCACGGGCGCGTTCTTGGCCAGGCGCTTCTGCTTGACCAACCGTTCGAGCGCGCGGTAGCGGCGGCCGCCGGCCGGGATCTCGAACATGCCGGTTTCCTTGCCTTCGGCGTCGAGCACGGGGCGGACGTTGAGGCCCTGAAGCAGGCCGCGCCGGGCAATGTCCTCGGCCAACTCCTCGATCGAGACGCCGGCCTTCACGCGCCGGACATTCGACTGGCTGAGCACCAGCTTGTTGAAGGGGATGTCGCGCGAGGACGACAGGGTGATCTTCTGAACGGCAGTAGCCATCGGGATTTTCTCCGCGACGGGCGGCCGAAAGCCTCTCTCCCGGCCTCCAACCCGTCACGAAAATCCCCTCGACCCTCTTCCTCTCGCGGCGGCGAAAGCGAAGGCCGAGGGGAATGAGAAGGGAGGGTCGGCGGCCCGTGCGCTACAGACACTGGCATCCGATCAGCCCTTGGGACGGGGACGCTCCGCCACGGCGGCCAGGACATCGTCAAGCAGTCCTTCGGCCGCCCGCAGCGCCCGTTCGGACGACAATGGCGTCGGCTCGAGCCTCGTCAACTCGCGGATGCGAAGACAGCGATAGTAGGGCGCCAAGATCCGCGTCAGCATCCGCACGTCCGGGTGACGTCGATGAAGTCCGAGCCGTTCCGCGGCGGCCAATGCCTTGACCAAATCGTGCCGAACCTCATCGCGGCACCGATCGTCGTTCCAGCCCCGGAAATGCAGGTAGGATTTCAGCGACAGCTCGACAGCGCATCCGATGAGATGAAAAAGGACCTCGCGCGAATGGGAATCGCCCGCCGCATGCAGGCGGTGTGCCCCGGCAAAGGAACTCAACCGCATTGTCGAAGAGATATTTCCCCCGCCAGCGCTTCGATGACCTGCGCGCCCGCGCGGACGCGTGACTGGCCGCGGGGGATGATGAGGATCCCTGCCGGAAGCGGCGCCGGCCTGCTGGAGTCGGCGCGCGCATCAGGCTGCCTCCCGCTCGTCGGCGTCTGCGGACACTGGAGCAGGCCGCCCATTTTCGGGCACAAACTTTAGCAGCCAGTCGGCCGCCTTGCTGGCCTGCGACGCCGCACGGACGATGGCGCGATTGTCCTCGCGCAGGACCTCGGCCCAGGAGCCGATGTAATCGGCGTGGCGCACGGTCGGAACGATGCCGAGAGCAGCACAGCAAAATGCCGCTGAAATCTCGGCTATCATCTCCTCGAAGGCGTACTTCTTTGTGCCAAAGGAACCGGAAAGGTCGCGATTCAGGCGATGCGGCGCCCCGCTGGCATGGGAGCATTCGTGCAGGGCCGTCCGATGCCAGTTGATGGGCTCGAAGAAGGCCTGGGGCGGCGGGACCATCACATAATCGCGCGCCGGCACGTAGAAAGCACGGTTGCCTCCGATACGGAAATCGATCCCGCTCGCCTTGATCAGCGCCTCTACCTTCGGCTCGATCAGGCCCGGTTCAGGCGGCGGCACGACAATGGCGAGGTCGTCGAGCAGGCACTCGCATTGCGCCAGGTTAAAAACCGTGAAGCGCTTCAGGAACGGGATCGCCTGGGCTTCCTCGCCGGTCTCGCGGGCACGCTGCTTCTCGTCGTCGGGGACGAAGCGATCGGCATAGACGACCGTGGTTCCACGTTCGCCTTTGCGCACATTCCCGCCGAGCGAGAGGGCTTGACGGAAGGTCAGCCAGCTCTGGCATGGGAAGCCACGCTCGATCACGGCGCCCCAGAGGATCAGCACATTGATGCCGGAATAACCTCGGCCCGTGGCGGCGTTTTTCGGCATGGCAAGCGGCGCCTTCGCCGCCGCCGTGCCCCACGGCTGGACCCAGGGTAGCCGGCCGGCCTCCAGCTCGGCGAGGATCTTTCCGGTGATTTCGTCATAGAGGCTCGTCCGGTCGGAGCCGGAACGGGCGTGCATAGCATGTCTGGACATCGCGGGTCTCCGCGACGGGCGCCGGAGGCCTCTCCTCCAGCCCTCAACCCGTCGCGGCAAACCCGGTTCGCACTCTTACTCATAGGGGACGTTGCGTGGTCTCCCCACAGAAGGGGGTCGGCGGAGACGCCAGGCTCGACCTCGGGGGGAGGCTTTCACTACCGCCATTTTCGGATCACGGCGCTGCGGCTTCCAGTCTGCAGGCCTATGACTTCCAATTATCATGGCTGATAGTCCAATATTCGGGATCGGAAGTGCGGTCGTGTGCTAGGGAGTGGTGGAGGAGCGGCTGAGCCGTCGTGCTCTCCGGCGTTTCTGGCCGGATTGGTCATGCGGCCGCGGTTGGCAGCATGAGGGCCAGATCATCGCGCAGAGGCGTGATGGTCTCCAGGGTCAGGTAGCAAGCCCGCTGGACGGCCCATTCGTCCCTCTCGGGGAGAATGGCGCCGACGAGGTGCGTGAAGGCGTCCTCTTTGCGGAAGATGCCGACGACTTCGGAGCGACGCTTGATGTCGCCGTTGAGGCGCTCCAGCGAGTTGTTAATCGGTATGAGGATCTCGGTGCCGAAGTTCGGCGGCGGCTTTGTGGGCTGCGCCGAACAGACGAGATGGTGATCGAGCCGACGGGGAACTGCATGGCGGTCTCGCGGGTGCTGTCGCCCTTCGTCGAGCAGGTGGTGATCGCCAACCCGCTACAGGTCAAAGCGATCGACAACGCACACGTGAAGACCGACAAGGTCGACGCCGGCACGCTGGTGAGCCTCTACACGGCCGGATTCCATAGGTCATTACCCAAACCAGTCTGGCTGCCGGTGTCATGGCGCTCTCTCCCTTGCTCGCAAGGGAGAGAGCTTAAGCCAAGCCGTGATGCTCCACGGCGCCATTGTCCTCGCCGTGCTCCTGTTCCAACTCGTGCTTCGACGGCCCGGGAGCGCGGAATGCTGACGGAGCGCGGCAAAACGATGGAACAGACGAACGGCGTCTGCTGCCAGGTCGATCCGGGCCACTCGGCAATGAGGCGGGGCCACGGTCGCCGCTGCCGGCGACCGTGGCCAAATGCGACCATTACGCTGGATTGATCAGGTGGCGGCGAGCGGAGCAGCCTAGCCGATGGTGATGCGATTATCGACGCTCGTCACCCCAGGGGCAGCCCACGCCGACCGCTCGGCTTCCTGCTTCTCGGCCCAGGAGCGAACCGTGCCGCGCAGGATCACCTTGCTGCCGTCCACCTCGACGGTGATCCGGTCGGCATCGACCTGGGCGCTGCGGACCAGCGCATCCTGTATCTTCCGCTTCACTTCGGTTGGGGTTACCTTTGTCTTCACGACGATCATGTTGGTCACGCCCTTGACGCCCGTGATCGAACGCACCGCCCGCTCGGCCCACTCCTTCTGGTAGTTCCATTCGGCTTCGCCCTCGAGTGTCAGCCAGCCGTTCTTCACCACGACCTTGACCTTGTCCGCGGCGCCCCAGAGCTCCCGTTTGACGGCCTTGACGGCCTCCTCGGCGATCTCGGGATCGGTGCGTTCACTGGCGAGCTTGACTTCGATGTCATTCGCGACGCCCTTCACGCCGGACACGCGTTTTGCGGCCTTCTCGGCGTAATAGGAGTCCATGTAGCGCTTGACGAAGCCGGTCAGCGTTACGACGCCGTCCTTGACGGCCACGGCGATGTGGCTGTCATCGATGATGGAAGGATCATATTTGATCTCGTCTTCGACGTCCTTCTTGATCGAAGCATCTGTGCGGAACCATGAGACCATGACGCTCTCCTTTCGTCGGTTGTGCGGGAAGCTTCTTCGCTTCCGGAAACCACGATGGAGGCGATCCGTCCGCGGCGCATTGACCACCGTCATCGGGCTGAGATTTCGATCGGGCACCGGTCCCGAACGTTAGGCCTTGCGGGCTGCGGGTCGCCGGCGATCCGGCGTAGCTTTCCCTCATCGACGACCTCGATGCGGCTCGCTTCGATCAGCCGTATGGCTCCGGCGCGCTCAAGCGCGTGAAGGGACCGGCAGAGCGTTTCGCCGGCGATCGCCAGATAGGCCGCCATGTCGCGGCGCGGAACCGGGAACTCGATGGCCCGTCGGCCCGACGGGGTAATCTCCCCGATACCTCGCGCGATCAGGCAGTGCAGATAGGCCGCCACGCGCGCGTCCCGCCTTTGAATGCCCAGCAGGGACGACAGTTCGTAGGCTGCATCCAGTTCATCCAGTGCTGCTGCAAAGAACGTGCGTTCGAGCCCCCTGTCCGCTTCCATGAGCGCCATAAAAGTCCGATGATCGAGGCAGGCCACGTGGGCAGCCGTGGCCGCCTCAACGCCGCAATCGCGCACCCCTCGGCCAGGACTGCCGAACAGAGCGCCTGGAAACAGGAATCCCAGCACGCGATATGTGCCGTCCTTGTGAAGCTTCTGGAGACGCAAGACGCCGGACAGGACCACGCCAACGAAGCTCGGCTCGGTGCCCTGGTGGATCAGCCCTTCATCCGGTTCCAGACGACGAACCCACCCACAATCGCAGATGGAGCGGTGCAGACGGGAACTTTCATGTATGGCGAACTGCGACCCACCGGATCTCCGGGTCAATTTGGGGGCGACCGGTTCGCACTGCGGCATGAACATGACTCCCTCCCTGGCGACTGCAAGGCCAAGGATGAGGCAAGAAGTTCACGTCTGGCTGGCGCGAAGTTCACGTTTCTGTAAGGTAGGCTATGGGGGGCTGACCACCGTGCCATCGCGCGAAAGGGGCGACCGACATCTGATCTGGATCAAAGACGTCCATCGGGTCAGAAGCTACCCTGGCGCTAAAGCGAGGACCCAGACCCATGAAAATCCTGCTTCTGGAGGACGACGCAAAGCTCGCCGGTTACGTTTACAGGGGTCTCGAAGAGGGCGGACACAGCGTCGATCACCTCACGAACGGATGTGACGCGCTCTCTCATGCGCTCTACGCCGAGATCGACCTGGCGATCGTGGACCGGATGGTTCCAGGTATCGACGGGGTATCGGTGGTCCGGGCGTTACGGGGCGCGCGGAAGCAGGTTCCCGTGCTGATGCTCACGGCGCTCGGCGACGTCGCCGACCGGGTCGAGGGGCTCGCCGCCGGAGCCGACGACTATCTTTGCAAACCGTTCCATTTCGCGGAACTGCTTGCCCGGATCACGGCGCTCGCCCGCCGTGGTCATCAAGCCTTCGAGCCCCATGTGCTGAGCGTACACGACCTCTCGCTCGACCTGCTCGCCCGCACGGCGAAGCGGGGCGGCAAGCAGATCGACCTTCAATCGAAGGAATTGGCGCTGCTTGAGGTTCTGATGCGCAATGCCGGCCGCGTCGTGCCGCGCACGCTGCTGCTCGACAAGGTCTGGAACCTGAATTTCGAGCCGAGTACCAGCATCTTGGAAACCCAAATCAGTCGACTGCGCGCCAAGATCGACAAGCCATTCGACCTGCCGCTCGTTAACACCGTTCGCAGCATGGGCTACACTTTGCATGGCCCTAGCTAGCCTCTTTGCGGCCTCAACATTCCGAACCGCAGTCTATGGCTCCGCGGTGCTGGTCGCAGCGCTCGTCGTCAGTGGGGTAACTGTCTTTTCGACGGTCCGCACGACTCTGGACGAGGACGTTCGCAACCAGGTCGAGTCCGCGCGAGCTGCCCTCATCGAGGTGTACGCGGCCGAAGGCAGAGACACCTTTCTGGATCACGTCCGACGGATCGCCTTGCGCCTTGGCGCCTGGCGCGAGGCAATCGTCGTATATGATACCCAGGGCCAACGATTGGCCGGCAACATCGCTATCCCGCCACCGCCGGAGGGTTGGCATGAGATCGATGATCCCGCGTTGACGGTGGCTGTCAGTTACCCTCGGATTCTTGCCAATGTCAGCGTGCTCGGCGATTTTACGGTGCTCTCGGGCCGCTCGCTGCAAACGCGGGACGTGACGCTGCGGACGCTCGCGTACTCAGTTTCCGGCCTTGCTCTCCTTGTCATGATTACCTTCATCGGCATCGGCATCGTCCTCGGCAGTCGGGCCCAGCGCAGACTAAGTTCTATCGGCGCGGCGCTGGAGCGCGTGTCGCTGGGCGATCTTTCGGCCAGAGTACCAGTCGATTTCGGGATTGATGCGACCGACAAACTGGCGGGCCAGATTAACAACCAGTTAGCGCGACTCGAGTCGCTTATCTCCTTGACACGCGCGACGTCGGCCACCCTCGCCCACGAGCTGCGAAGCCCGCTTGCCCGTGCGACGCTCGCCATTGAGCGCGCCGCCGACGCCGCAGAGAGCGACCGGGCAAAGCAAGCGCTCGGTGAGGTGGAGGCTGAACTCGCTCGGATCGCCGCCGTGTTCGACTCCGTTCTGCGCATCGCACGCATCGGCAGCCAACCCTCATTGGACAGCGGGCATATCGAACCGGCTGCACTTCTCGCCGAGTTGGTCGAGATATTCGGCCCCGTGGCGGAGGAACGCGGCATAAAGCTCGAGCTTGCGGCACCCGACGATTCGAACCTGCTGCGCGGCGACGTGTCTATGCTCCGCCAGATGGTCGCCAATTTGATCGAGAACGCGCTGGCCTATTGTCCGGCAGGCGCAACGATAACGCTTTCGGCGGAACCGCGGAGCGGCGGCAGGGTCGCGCTCGTCGTCGCCGACACCGGACCGGGAATCCCGGAGGAGGAGCGCTCTCGCGTGACAGAACCCTTTTACCGCGGCGATGCCGACAAGGCGAATCGCGGCACTGGGCTTGGCCTTTCCATTGTCCAGGCGATTGTCGCCCGCCACGGAGCGCGCCTCGAACTTCTCGATAACCGGCCGGGTCTGAGGGTGGTGGTGGAGTTTCCACCTGCGGGACAAGCACCCGCGTGACATGGCAGGTTTCGGATCGGGAGCCTGCGCGCCCGCATTCAAGGTCGTGAAGCGCCACCTTTCCGCCACAGTGCCCAACCGGACAGGAACGCTATTCCGGCGCCGCAAATAACGGCGTTTGTTTGAGCAAACGGCGTGTCGGCAAAGCCGATCACCCAAGGCGAGACAGTAAGCCAGGCGCCGAGGGCTAGTCCCAGCCAACCCTGCCATTCCGCCCTCTCCGCAAGGGCAGCAACAGCAACCAGAAGCGCCAGCGCACCCGTTATGACGAAACTCCAGATTGTCAGCGGCGCCCATGCGCCACCGGGCGTCATTTGCTGCAGCACGAGCGGCGACACGACCAGCCAGCCGCCAAGCGCGACCACGATCCAGCTGTGCCAATTGCGCGTGCTCAAGTCGCTCATCTCTGACAGCCAAAGGCACCCTCACTGTGACGACTTGCGCATAAGGCGCCAATGACCGCCGTCATTGCAGCAATAGCCAAGCGCGAAGGCTGGTGCGTTCCAACTTCACTGCAGGTTCGACTGAGCATCTCGTCCGGCCCATCGGACCAGAACACTCCCGCACAACATGCTTATGCCGATGGCTATGAACAGCGGACCGCCAAAGCTGGCGGGAAGGAGGCCTGAGGCCAATGAGACCGAAAGCAGCATGAGGCTGAATTCGCCTCCGTGAGCCAGGATGATGCCGGTTCGCAATGACGCCGGAAGTGGTTCGCCAAACCCGCGAGCGACAGCGAGAAAGATCAGCGCCTTGCCGAAGAAGAGGATCGCGAGCCAGATCAGCACAGCGGGCCAGGATGACGCCAAGGTTCCGAGCGGAATTTGCGTCCCGATGCCGATGAAGAAGATGCCGACGAAGAGATCGCGAAAGGGTCGGATTTCTCTTTCGACGGCATGACGCGCATCGCCTTCACCTATGACCATCCCGGCGGCGAAGGCAGCGAGCGCCGGAGAAAGCCCGGCGAAGGCTGCGGCGATAGCGGAGCCGAGTGCGATCGCGAGCGCGAGTAGCTGTGCAAGCTCTGGATCGCCAGAGGCTGCAATCCACTTGGCGATCAATTGCAACGGTCCCCGCGCGATGAAGAGAAGAGCGACCAGCGCCACGGCTCCAAGAATTACGGTAATCGCTCCGAATCCTTCGGCGGCGCCGCTCGATGCATCGTACAACAACAGGAGTGCCACGGCGGCAAGGTCCTGAAACAGAAGCACGGCGATCGCCATGCGCCCCGGCAGCGAGCCAAGGGCGTTCACGCTCGCCAGCACCTTGAGGCATAGCGCGGTGGATGACATCGCGACGGCTCCGCCGATGAGGACCGCGGGGACGATGCCAAGGCCGAACAGAGAGATTGTCGTCGCAGAAACGAGGATCGTCGTGACCGCAACCTGCGCCATGCCCACACCGAAGACATGACGCTTGAGAGACGCGAGTTTCTCGAATGAGAATTCCAGGCCGAGCGCAAACAGCAGAAGGACCACCCCGATTTCACCGATGGTGGTCAGGGCGGCGCTCTCTGAAACCAGTCCGAGACCCGACGGTCCGATCAGTAGCCCCGTGAGAATGTAGCCCACAATGCTTGGAATTCCGATCCGCGCGCAGATCGTCACGAGCACAAAGGCTGCGACAACAAGGAGAGCGCCACTTTCGAGAAAGCCGGTCGTGCCGTGCAAATCGATTACTTTCCACTTCGCTGCGAGCGATGGCCAAGGTCGACAATCAGTCTCGTGACTGCGAACGCACCCAAGCCGTTATTTGCGAAGCCGTCATGGCGCCGCTGGTTCTGCCAACCTCGCGGCCGGCCTTGAACAGGATCATGGTGGGAATGCTGCGGATCCCGTACCGGCCCGCGATCTGTTGTTCCGCTTCCGTATCGAGCTTGCCGAGGCGGACATGCGGCTCCAGTGAACGCGCCGCAGCTTCGAACTGGGGCGCCATCATCTTGCATGGCCCGCACCATTCTGCCCAGAAATCCACGAGCAATGGCAGCTCGGCGCTGGCGTGGCGGTCAAAATTGGACGCAGTGAGAATGACCGGCTTCCCCTGGAAGAGCCGAGCCCCACAACGGCCGCACTTGGGATCGTCGGCCAGGCGATCTTCGGGAACGCGGTTGGTCGTGCTGCATTCCGGGCACACGATGGTGGGCATTACACTTCCTCCAAACGACTTTACCGCCGTAAACGAGCGGCGTTCTTCTTCTGACCTGTAGCAACAGGAGCTATTGTTTGCGTGCTTCCCTCTGCCGCGGCTCGGGAAGGTATTCCACGCCGCCACCCTGACGCCGCACGGGCTGCGGATAGAGCGTCATGAGCTCCAGGATTTCGTCGGGCATATCGGTGCTCACCGAGAGTCCCATGTTCCGCGCCTCGTCGGCGAAGATGGGGTAGTCGTGAGTCCAGGTTCCCGTCGCCAGCTTTGCGGCCAACGACCGGGCGCGTTCCTGGTCCGTGTTTTCGGCAAGGAACTGCATGGCCATGGTCTGGACCTGGGCGATCGCCTTGCGTCCGACATCGGCCATGACCAGCGTCTGGTCGTCCACCTCGGCGATCGGCTTCTCCTCGGCAACCTTGATGATCGACGCCGCCGGCATGCCGCCGAGCTGCGGGTCGATCGGGCCGAGCACAGAATGGCGACACATCACGATCTCGTCGGCCGCAAGGGCGATCAGGGTACCGCCTGACATCGCGTAATGCGGCACGAAGACCGTCACCTTGCCCTTGTGCCCCTGGATCGCGCGGGCGATCTGGGCCGCGGCCAGCACCAGGCCGCCCGGTGTGTGCAGCACGATGTCGAGAGGAACGTCGTCGTCGGTCATCTGGATGGCGCGCAGGACCTCCTCCGAATCGTTGACGTCGATGTAGCGCATGAGGGGAAAGCCCAGCAGGTTCATGGTCTCCTGGCGATGGATCAGAAGGATGACGCGGCTGCCGCGCTTCTTCTCGATCTGCGCGATCTTCCGCGTGCGCATTGCTTCGAGATACCTGCGCTGCAGAACGGGCTGCAGCGCGGAAATGATGAAGAACAGCCAAAACAGCTGCATTATGTCCATGGACTTTGTCCTCCTCTCCGGCGTCCATCCGGCAAGAACCCGTAGATGCCTTCGTCTCGATAGTAATGGCGATAGGTTGCGCTAGGCCTTCGCAACAGCGGCGTGATGAGCCAGCCGGCGACGAAGCCGCCGATATGCGCCCACCAGGCGATCCCGCCCGACGCCTGGTCACCCAAAGACATAAATCCCGGGATGAGCTGCATGAGGAACCAGATCAAGGCGAATACAAATGCCCGGACTTCGAAGAACAACGGTATGAACAGTATGGGCACGATCATAACCAGCCGGGCCGCCGGAAACATCCGCGCGTAACACCCGATCACACCTGCAATCGCGCCGGATGCACCGAGCGCAGGCACGACCGAGTCAGGGTTCGCGAGCGCATGGGCCACCCCCGCAGCCACGCCGCAGAACAGATAGAACAGGATGAACCGCCCAGCACCGAGACGGTCCTCGACCGCGGGACCGAAAATCCAGAGTGTCCACATGTTGAGGATGAGGTGCAGCCACCCCCCGTGCAGGAACATATTCGTCAGGAAGGGAGTCCAATCAGAGGGGGCGACAAGACTGAGCTGCCCGAAGAAGCGCGATGGCACCAGCGCGAACTCGAACAGGAACCGATCCAGCAGGCGCTGGGGCAGGCTGATCTGGTAGAGGAACGCGAGGACGTTCACCCCTACGAGTGCCCAGACGATGACGGGAGGATATCTCCGCGCGACGGTGTCGAGATAGGGAAACAAGCTATCGGTTCCCGCGTCAGTTTCCAGTTCGAGTCATGGTTTCTTCGCCGCCACCGTCACACCCGTCCATGCCGGCGGATCGGACGCCGGGAAGGACTCGAGGCTCGCTTCGAGAACCGGATCCGCGCCGTTACTATCCTGAGCGGACAGCTCGACGGAGCCCTCACGGTTCACCGCGCGCTGAAGGCGATGATCTGTGCCTCCCGAGTAGCTTCCGCGCAGAATTCGAAAAGCGCCCGGCGCATCCGCGCCCTTGTAGAGCCGATGGCTCTCGCTTCCTTGCCAACGGTTGGCAGGACCACGCTCAGAATTGTCCTCGCGCACGATATAGCGCCAGTCGTTATGTTCAGCAAAATCGATGGCGCTTTGCCGATCAGGGAACTTGAGCCGTATCGAACGATAGGGATCGTCGCTTGAGGTATAGCCCATGAGCGGCTCGATCCAGAGCGGTCGCGATGGCTCAAACTCGAGCACCCAGTAATTCGGCCGGGGCGCGGAGGTCATCACCGAGCGCGCCGGCCGGTAGATGATGGCCGTCGGCACGGCCCACGACCTCATGTCGGTCCCAGGCACCTTCGGTGGAAAGGGAGGACGATTATGTCCGAGCATTGCCGTTTTCCTTCTGATGTAGTTCCCTTTCGGAACTACCGAACTCAATCCGGTCGAGATGTTGCATACGGTTCGAGTTTCGAAGAATGGCTTCACGCGTTGTACGCCGATTCCCGGCAGCAATCTCTTCGAGGATATCTCTGCGCATCGCGGAGGTCATTTCTGCGACAGCTTTCATGATATTTGATCCGTCCTCTGAATTTAGTTTTCCGTCCCGCAGACCCGAAATCAGGGTATCAAGGACATTCTCGAAGGAGGCGATGACGTCAGAACTACCCAGCACGGCCAACTTGTGGTTCAAGACGCGCAATTCATCAATCAGGTCGTCGTTGTGCAGAGCGGTCTCCACGATTTGGGCGACCTTCTCGATGCAGGCCATGTAAATATCATTCTTCTTTTGAAGGATGATGACCTGTCCTTCCTTGCGAAGCTCCAGCTCAGTTTGCCTGTTCAGCAAGACCGCTGTCAGATAGATTGTCGCAACGGCCCCGAGAAACACCAGCACTACTTCCCGGGCGAAGGGTACGGGCTCGCTCTCGACGAACATCTCGCGAAAAGCGAGATATGCTGCTCCCCCAATGGCGATAGAGAAAAGCGCATAAGCCAGGTCGCGAGCTCTATATATAGAACGCCTATATACAGGTTGTTTGCTGCCGTTAGACGGACTGCCATCATTCATCTCTGCAATCTCCCGCAGCTTGATTCGGGAGATTGTGCGCCGCCGTCTCTTCTATTGGCTTGTGCCGCAAGAAAACAGGCGTCGGCCCAGAGCCAAACGGATTGAAGCCGACGCGCAAACATCGCTCGAAGATCGTTTCATCCCAACGAGTGAGATCGTCGTCTTCGTCGCCAACGTATCGGTGGTGTTCGGTCGCCACGCTCACGCTTCACTGGGTTTGTTCATAATGTCACTGGAGATGGAGCCGTCGGATCTACGAGCCTTGCGAAGCCGGAGGCCGAGCAACACCATCATCACGCCGAAGAAGGCAGCGTAGAAACCGAGGAGCCAACCGAGCGCAAGAAAGGTCTCGACCGGGCGGGTGAGAAACAGCCAGATTACGGCGACGCTCAGGGCAACCGAGACAAGACCGCTTAGAATAAGCCAGATCTCGCCTTTGATTTCCTTGCGCAGTCGGATCGCCGCGACGATTTCAAAGATGCCGGATAACGCTGACCAGAAAGCGATGCTCGCCCAGAGGAAAGTGGCCAGCACCAATGTAGCGACGAAGGGCGAGACCACCACAACGACACCGGTCGCAATTCCAAGGATGCCGCTGAACATCAGCCAGCCCCAACGTTCGCCCTTGCGGAGGTGCCGTACGGCGGCAATTAGCCCGAACACACCGTCGGCAAAAGAGAACGCCCCGAAGACGAGGGTCAAGGCGAGGAGCGACTCTGCCGGCATGATGAATGCCAGCGCTGCAATCAGGAACGCGAGAATGCCTCGGAGGACAAATGCCCACCAGTTCTTGGAGAGGCTGCAAAGCAGATCCTCACTGCCCCGCACACTTTGTTCCGCCTCAGTGTTCATTTCTCCTCCTCCTTGAATTTTCAGAAGTTTCCTGGAACCGAGTTGCGCCGGCATTTTCTACGCTCATTACCGAGCGCGCCGGCCGGTAGATGATGGCCGTCGGCACGTCCCAAGACCGCATGTCGGTCCCCGGCACCTTCGGTGGAAGGGGAGGACGATTATGTCCGCGCGTCATGACGCTTCTCCCTTCACGTCGCCCAGGAGACCCCTCTCGATCCGATCCCGATCCAGAAGTGGCTGCGGGATGCGCGACGATTCCCTGAACGTCCCGGCGGTGTCAGCCGGGTATCCGGACGCCTGCATCTTCTCGCGAAGCTGCGCCCGCGCGGATTGGGCGATCCGTCGGACGTCATCTTCCGGAATGCCGAGGATTTGGGAGACGTGCTCCGCCGTGTCGTTCTCCAGATCGAGCCGCAGCAGCACCCTGCGCCACAGCGCCGGGAGCGCCGCGACGGCCCGGTGCAGCGCCAGTGCCTCCTCGCGCCGCGCCGCTTCGGCCTCGGGATTGGCGGCGGAGCCGTCGGCCACGACGTCTTCCAGACGCAGGGCTTCGTCGGGCTGATAGAACTCGAACATCTCCTGGTCGGCCTCGATCCGGACAGCCTCTAACAGGGCGTGATCAAGGGATACATCGACTACCCCGCGAGCGAACTCGCCGCGATCGCGTGATCGAGGCGGCGGCGGATCGGCGCCACTGATGAACCGGGCGATCGCTCATCCAGGGTTTCTCGCCAACGATCGCGATCGCCCGCTTGCCGATGCGGCCGGCACCAGCAGCACCAGCTTGAAGTCGTGACGTTCCGTTGAGCTGAAGCTGTGCTGATCGAAGCTGAGGCGCCCACGCTTTGGATGATCGAAGGTTCGCGTTCCGCCGATCCGGTGCTGAACGTCCTGATCGTTCCACAGCCGCGCAAAGAGCGGGCTCTCCGCCTTGAGCCCCTCGATGAACTGCTTGACGCGGGGATCGCGAAAATTGTGGCCGAAATCGGCGCGGAATTCCGCCAGAAGCCGGCGCGCGCGATCCTGCCATTGCGGAATCAGCGAGCGGGCTTTGTCCTCGATGAAGACGAACCGCAGCAGGTTGCGCTGATGGTCGCCATCGAGCCAGCCGCAGAACAGACTGGCGGCGGACTCGTTCCAGCAACAGGCGCTCCACAGGCGATCGAGACCATAGGCCGGATGCGCGAAGGTCTTGACCGCAGCGACCAGCGACGCCGGTGCCGCCTCGGCGAGACCGGCAGAATCGTCGGGATCGACCCGGTCGGCGAGCTCGAACAGATAGGCGCGCTCCGCCCGTGTCAGCGATAAGGCCTCGGCCAGCCGCCCCAGTGTCTCGGGCGAGGCTTGTACCGGACGACCTTGTTCGATCCATGCGCACCAGGTGATGCTGATGCCTGCGAGCGCTGCGAGCTCCTCGCGCCGCAAGCCGGGTGTCCGGCGGCGGCCGGCCGCAACGGCAGGTCTGGCGCGCTCGCGATGGGCGCGCACGAAATCGCCGAGAAGGCGGCGTTGGTCGGATCCGAGCATGGCGGAAATGATAATAGGATAAAACTCTATATTGTAACAGTTTAAATAGTGGGCATGCTGGGGACCGAACTTCGCAGGATACGCTCATGGCAAAATATCACGATAGCGTCGTGGAGGCCCAGTTCGGGCCACGCGCCAAGGCTTATGTCGAGAGTGTCGTTCACGCGCAGGGCGCCGATCTCGAGGCGCTCGACGCCATCGTTGCGCAGCACGGGCCCCGGCATGCGCTCGACCTCGGCACGGGCGGCGGCCATGTCTCCTACCTGATGGCGCGTCACGCGGCGCGGGTTACCGCCGCTGACCTCTCGCGCGAGATGCTGGCCGCGGTGGCAGACACGGCACGCGAAAAAGGTCTTTCCAACGTCGAGACCGTCGAGGCGCCGGCCGAGCGCCTGCCCTTCCCCGATGCTGCCTTCGACTTCCTGGCCTGCCGCTACTCGGCACATCACTGGCAGGATTTCGACGGCGGCCTGCGGCAGGCTCGCCGCGTGCTGAAGCCCGGCGCGCCGGGCGTCTTCATCGACGCCTGCTCGCCCGGGCCGGCGCTCTTCGATACCCATCTGCAGGCCGTCGAATTGCTGCGCGACACCTCGCATGTGCGCGACTACAGCGTGAGCGAATGGATGGCGGCGCTGCATCGCGTCGGTTTCGCCGTTACTTCGTCCCGAAGCTGGCAATTGCGGATGGACTTCCCGGTCTGGACGGCGCGGATGCGGACACCTGCCGACAACGTCAAGGCAATCCGGGCGCTTCAAGCGGCGGCATCCGCCGAGACGCGAGCGCATTTTGCGATCGAGCCGGACGGCTCGTTCCTGCTCGACATCACGCTGATCGAAGCCGCGGCAGCCTGACGATCATGACCGCATCCGCCGCCAAATTCGACGCCACGCGCGCCGGCGAATATGCTGAGCAGAGCCGCATCGCGCTCGCCGGCTACGACGCCTGCCATGAGCTTGCCGCCTGTCTCCTGTCGGCGGATCTCGGCGAGAGCCTGGACCGACGGATCCTGGTCGTCGGCGCGGGCGGAACGGCGCAGGAGATCCTCGTCGCCGGCAAGCTTCGGCCGAGCTGGCGCTTCCTTGCGGTCGATCCCTCCCCGCCGATGCTGGCCGGGGCCATTGCATCCGTCGAGGCCGCCGGTCTTAGCCATCTGACGACCTGGCACTCCGGCTATGTCGACGAACTGCCGGTAGACAACCGCTTCGATGCTGTGACCGTTATCGGCGTTCTCCATCATCTTCGCGGACGCGAGGCGAAGCTTGCTCTGCTGCGCGCGGTCGCGGCGCGGCTTCACCCCGGCGGTACGCTCATTCTCGCCTGCAATCGCGGCGCCTATGCCGAAAACCTGCTCTTCCTGAAGGCCTGGGGCGAGCGGTGGCGGATGGCGGGCGCTTCACCGGAAGAGGTCGAGGTGAAGCGCGGCAAGATTCTGCAAGGCGCTGATCCGCCCGGGTCGGATGCTGCGGTCGAAAGCCTTCTCGCGGAGACCGGCTTCGAGCAGCCGCGTCTCTTCTTCTCGAGCCTGTTCTGGGGCTCCTGGATCGCGAGGCGTAGCGCATGAGCGAACGAGACGAGCCAGAAGCTGTGGCGCCTATACGGCACCACGTGGTGATGACGCGAGCCGCCATGATGGCTTTCGCCGAGGGCTGGATCGCCGCATGGAACGGACGCGACGTTGAAGCGGTACTGAGTCATTTCCGCGACGATGCCGTCTTCGTCAGTCCGGTCGCAGCCAAATATGTCGGCTCGTCTCGCATTGAGGGGAAAACCGCCCTCGCCGCCTATTGGCGTTCGGCACTTGACAAGCTGACCACGCTTGCGTTCACACTCGACCGCGCGACATGGGATCCTGTCCGACGAGAGCTCAACGTGATCTACGAGGCCGATCTGAACGGACAGCGTCGCCGGGCCTGCGAACTCATGATCTTCGACGAGCTCGGCGAGCAGATCCAGGGCGAGGCTTTCTACGGGGCGGAGCTTCCATAGTCTCCCGTCTCATCTCGTCCGGCACCCCCACCAGCAGCCGGCTTCTCGACCGGCTTCGAGCGCGAGCAGCCAGCCGGATCGAGGGCCGGCACATCTTTGCGATCGTCTCGCGGCTCAGTCCGAACAATCCCGTGTTTTGGCCCGAGCTGAACGTCTCGCAGGTCTCGTCGCCAATTTTGGACCTTGCCGCGGCGCCAGGCGCGAGAACACCATAGGCCCGGTGACGTTCGACGTTTCTGGACAACTACGTCATCCGCTGCGGTTTCGTCGACTGAGCCTGGGCCCCCTCGCTGGCTTCGATCTCACGAATGATTTGCTCTTGTTCGGCACGCAGCTGCGCGAGCGCATCGGTCTGAAGCAGCGTCGGCGACAGGCGGTCGGCCGGATGTTGCGCGAGCGATGCTGCTGCCTCGCGCGCCGCCGCCGCTTCCCGTGTCTCCTGCGCTGCTGACTTCTGCGCGCCGGCGACGATCGCCCGCTCGGCGCGGAGCTCGCGCTGGGTCGTCGGGTCGATGCCGACCGTGGCTTCCTCCCGACGCTCAGCGGCAATCGCGCGATCTGCCAATCTCGCGGCCGCAGCGGCCTCACGCTCTTCACGCTGCTGAATTCCGCTCGCCCGCTCGATGAGCCTGTCGGCATTGGCACCGGCGATCGCCTCGACTTCGGCGCGCGTCATCTGCTGGATGCCGTGTTCTGAAGCTCGCTGCAGGTCGACGCGGTTTGCGAGCGTCTCGAGATATCGCGATGAGGCCTCGCGAAATTGCTGTTTCGTCTCGCCGTCCAGCAGGTCGCTCGTTCGCGACACCGCGTCGTTCATAAGGCGCAGATCCTTTGCCATCTGCTCCGATGTCACTGCCATGGTCGAGTTCTCCTTCGTCAGCTGCTCCACGCGTTTCCCGATCGTCTGCACGATAGACCCGACCGTCTGGGCCATGAGCAGGCGCTCGAGCATGTCCTTTGCTTGCGGGTTCGCCGGCTGCTCGGCCGCAACCGTCCGCCAGGCCTGAACGCCCTCGTTCACGAGCTTCAGGTCCTGCGCCGTCACGGGCAGGCGAATTGGATTTGTCCGCGCGACCGCGATCCGCTGCCGGGCATTGTCGATGAGCCGCCGATTGGCTGGATCCGCGGCATAGGCGCGATCGCTTGCCTCTCGTGTCGGCCGCGGCCGATCCGCCGCTTCGACGATCGCCTTGTCCTTGGGGCCGTAGCTTTGCGACGACGCGCGCTCGCGCGCGGATGTCGCGACGATCTTGAGACCTTCCGCCTGCGCATGCTGGGCATAGACCTGGCGCCATTCGCTGAAGGTCTCTCGGCTCGGATGCAGCTTCTGCCCGGACTCGCTTTTGACCGCGACGACGGCGTGGACGTGGACATGGCCGTCGGCCTCCTTGTCGGTGTGGACGCCGAATATGAACTTGTGATCGGCAAAACGATCTTGCAAGAACGCGCGGGCAGCCCGCGTCAGCGCGCCAACGTCCGTCCCGGCCTTCGCCGACACGATCAGATGCATGGTATCACGCGAGGATTGCGAGCGGAGCGTGGCTCCCCATTCTCGCGCCGCGGTCCTGGTCTCGGCGACATTGGCGATCGCGCGGCCACGATCGTCGGTCGCAGGCCCTTTCTCGATCAGCTTATTCAGCCGATAGGTAACGCCGTCGCGGCCATGGCTCGTGGCGCCCGGAGCGATGGCGATTGTGTCCGGCGCCAAGCCGGTGGCTACCGTTATCCGCTCCTTCGCGCGCGCTTCCGACGCCAGATCGAGCCGCTTCCGGGTGAAACCCCTGCCCTCTTCTCCGACGCGCTCTTCCCGAACCCGGAAGCGCTCCTTGCCCGCTCCAGCCATTGCTGTGACGATGCGCGCTTCGAGCTCGCCCTTCTGCGTGACGTCGAGGCGATAAGCATACCGGTGGCCTTCGAATCCCGCCGCGATCGCCTTCTCGTAGGTTTCCCTGCCCTCGGTCGTGTCGGCGACCCCCTGCAGGGACAAGCGCACGGCGCCGACGTCGTGGCTCTCGGCCCGCTTGGCGAAGTTGGTCGACCAGGCCTTGATCTCGTCGGCGACGGCTTGGCGATCGGCGAGGATCCGCCCGTCATACGTTTCGAGCGCGACATCCTCGCGCTGAACATATTGGCCGGTCGCCGTCGCGCGGGCGACTCCACGGGCATAGGACACCACCTTGATCACGGCGGGCTGGTAGCCGGCCGCCAGCTGACGAGCCCGGCCGACCGCCTCGCCCTGCCCCGCCGCGCGCGCGCCTCCTCCGCCAGGACCGCCGCCTCCCGCGACCTGACCGGGTTTCGAGCCCGACGGTGCCGACGTCCCTCCTCCGCCTCCGCCACCGCCGGCCGAGGTCGGCAGGAGCCGCGTCCGCTCCTCATCCCGGCCGCCGGTGATCGTCGTCCCGCGGATGATCTCCTGCGCGGTCGGCGCCTTGGGGAGCGGCGCGACGCGACCGCGACGGGCGCGTAACTCGTCGTCGAGACCAAGCGATCGCCGCCGCCGCGTCTCGCCGGCATCACTGACCGCGCGACGCGCGGCCTCGACCAGCTCAACCCACCAGGCGATCTGCGCGTCCCGGTTCATCGCTGCTCCCGTCCAGAGAGCTCGGCCGGCAACGAGAGTCGGGCCTCGCGTCGCAGCTTGGACCCATAGGCGATCGTGATTTCAGTGAGCTCGTCGTTGATCGCCGAGACGATCTCGTGCAGGCCGCGCCACACCGGCTCGGTGTCTTCGATCCGGACCGCCTGGCCGCGATGGATGGCCTTGAGGACCTGCGAGAGGTTTCGGCCGACCATGCGGACCTGGCTCGCGAGCTGGACGACGGCGCGGGTATTCTCGGCCGACAGGGCAGGACCCGCCTGCACCGATGCGCGGATCAACCGGCGCACGACCTCGGCCTTGGGCAATCCGAACAGCGCGACGGCTTCCTGGAGCCGCTGCTCATCGAGCTCCGACAGCTCGGTCCGAAGCCTCGGCTTGCGTCGCGGTGCCTTCTCGGAGCGGGCCATCGGCTCTCCCCTTCCCTTCCGTTTGCAAGGCTCGGCGGCCGTTAGGCCGGAGCCAAGGCGTAGGCATCGACCCGATGACCACGAAGGCGCGTCAGCGCCCTTCGGCTGCCTTCAGCAGCCGTCCCCCGGTTTGGCCCACAAACCGGTATCTTGTCAACCAATATCTATTAAACCGTATGTAAGACTTCGCGCATGAAGAGCGCTCGCGTCTGGACAGCCGTCCCTTGAACCCGAAGGCCCGCTTGGCGCACAGCGCCCCGTTAAGACCGCAATGACGAATTACCGTAACGACGCAACACTGCAACGCATTGCTCCGACAATAATGCACTACCGCACGAATGCGCTCCCGCCAGCACCGCATTGGCGACATCACGTACTACGGCAACTCGCTAGAACGACAATGCCGTATCAACGCATTACCTGAACACCGCATCAAGGCTTTCCGGTACTTCCGGAATGACGAATTGCAGCACAGCCATATGTATATTATAATGTATGTTGATTGCTGTTAGAGCGAGCGACGGAGGGCTTGACGGTGCCGAGTATATTCGCAGTGGCGAACCCAAAAGGCGGGAGCGGCAAGACCACGGTTGCGATCATTCTCGCTGGTGAGTTCGCGAAGCATGGCTACTCCGCCGCGATCGTCGACGCCGATCCGCAGGGCTCTTCATACCAGTGGCATGCTTCCTCCGTCGCGCGGGGGTTGAGCCCGCAGGGCGTCGATCTGGTCCGCGCCCCCGACGAATCCGCATTGGTTCAAGCCGTCGAACGCCTGGCCGGTTACGACGTTGTGGTGATCGACACGCCCGGCTATTACGGCGAGGTACTGATCCAGTCGGCGCTCCGGGCCGACCTCGTCGTGTTGCCGTGCAAGGTACATACGTTCGATGCGTCGCAGGTCGTGCGGACCCTTCGCAATCTCGAGCAGCACGCCGCCGCGGCACAGCTGCCGATGAGCCAGCATCGGGTTCTATTCAATGAATACGACAGCCTCGACCGCAACACGCGACCCCTCCGCGAGGTCGTGGCCTACCTCGACTCCGAGCACGTGCCGGTCTGCTCGACGGCGCTCTACCGGCGTGTGACCTACCGCACGATGACAAGCGGCTTCGGAACACTTTACCAGATGAGCGACAGGGACGAGTCGGTGCGCAAGGCCCGCTACAATGCCGATCAGGTCGTCCGCGAGTTGCTCGCAGCGAGCCAGGGCGCGGCGACCGGCGAGCCGGTCGCATGAGCGACGGAGCTCCCAGCGAGAAGTCTGACCGGCCTCCCCTTCCCCGCGATGCGTTCCGCGCCCAGCGCGCAGTCGCGCCGGCCTCTCAAAAACCTGTCCTTCAGCCCGTGGTCGTCACTCCTGCCTACGACGATCCCGTTACGCCGGCGCCGGCGCCAGGCAGATCGCCATCGCAAGCCGCCAATTCTATCTCATCCAAGCGAGGGGAGCGGCCACCACGAAATCGCGAGCGCAATCCGTTCGAGGCTTATGGCGAACGCGCCTCGTCGCGGCCCTACGCGCTTCGCCTTCCCGATCCAATCGACCTGGTGCTCCGCCAGCTTGCCGCCGAGCAACGCACGCAGCCGCTGCGCATTGTCGACCGCGCCCTCTATGATCTTTTCAAGCGGCTCGGTCGATTGCCGCCCGCCGACGACTCGTAGTCGCCATTGTGAAAGAGGCGTCACGAAGCACGAATCGCTGCTACGCGCTGTCGTCCGGGAAGGAAGGTCCTGCAGGTGTCTTCATCTCTGCTGGATCCTTTCCACGTTGCGCGCCGCGGAGAGCCATCAGCATAGGCCAGATAGAGAATTGGCCGGCTGCCGCACGTCGGGCGAGCGTCCTGAGGTAGCCGCCGGGATTTTTGATGCCGTTGCCGCGCTGGAGGATCAGCGCCAAGGTGACGCTCGCCGGCCCCTGCCCCATTGCAGCACAGGCCTCTTCCCACGCGCTTGGGCTGACGCCGAGAAGCGGGCGCACGATGACGGCGGCGTCCACCACGTCCCGTATCGTTCGTAGCCCGTGGCGGGCGTAGTCCACAAAATCAGGACACGTCTCGGCGACGAGCCGGACAGGGACTGCTGATGCGACATCGCGCTCGATGTCGGGCTGGAATGCATTGCCGGCGCTTTCGGCGCCGGCTTTCGGCGTCGGGTTCGTTGCTATGGACGCATTTGCGGACGGTTCGCGTATTGGCCTTGTGGGTTCGATATGACTCTCAAGAATTTCGAGGATCCGCCCCGACAGCTCGACCAGCGCCGCGGCGAGCGGCTCGAGGGCAGCGCGGCACGGCGTGCGTGGTCGGCCGTCGATCAGCCCCAGGAATTCGTGATGCAGTGCTGGCCAGTCGGCATCGACGCCCCGTTCGACACCCAGCGCGAGCATCTTTGCGATGTCGCGGCGCGCGAGCGTGACCTGCTCGCGCAGCGCATCGAGAACATGTCGCTCCTCGACAGCGCGAGCGGCGAGTTCCGCAAGGTCGTCGACAGCCGCCACGAGCGGGCTGAGATCGAACCCGAATGCCAGCTCGATGTCGCCGCCTGCTGCGCGCCGAGCGTAGCGTTTGCCATTTGGGCTATCCCGGGTCGTTTGCGGGAGAGTGTGAAATCCTACTCTAAGCTGACAGCGGTCGTTCGTGCAGCGCGCGGCGAAGGTCGGCTTCGAGCCCATACTTCTCTTTTATCAATGGCGCAGCATCGGTCTCGAAGGGTGGGAAGCCGACCTTCGCTACGACGGGAACTGAGGCATATTACTCGCAGTACAAGGCGCAGTTTTTAGAATTTGAGCGGCCACTAACGCGAAGGAGGCCACCGACTTTACAGGCTGTGGTTTTTGTTATTCCATCATCATCGCTTTATTAATCCTGATGCTCATTCTAAAGTGTCATGGAAATTCACATTATTTGAGGGAGAACGGCCATGTCAGATGATGTCTTAAACAAGGGTAAATGTCCGGTGTCCCACCTGACAACGGCTTTCGGTGCTCCGGTGGTCGACAACCAGAACTCAATGACCGCAGGGAAACGTGGGCCCGTGTTGGTGCAAGATATCTGGCTCAACGAAAAGCTTGCGAATTTCGTGCGCGAAGTCATCCCGGAGCGCCGCATGCACGCCAAAGGGTCCGGTGCGTTCGGCACGTTCACCGTGACCAACGATATCACCCACTACACACGCGCCAAAATTTTCAGTGAAGTTGGCAAGAAGACCGAGATGTTCGCCCGCTTCAGCACTGTGGCAGGTGAACGCGGCGCGGCAGATGCCGAGCGGGATATTCGCGGCTTTGCGCTCAAATTCTACACCGAAGAAGGTAACTGGGACATGGTGGGTAACAACACCCCTGTGTTCTTCTTGCGGGATGCCAAGAAATTCCCGGATCTCAACAAGGCCGTCAAACGCGATCCACGGACCAACATGCGTTCCCCGACAAACAACTGGGACTTCTGGACGCTTCTGCCCGAAGCCCTGCATCAGGTCACGGTGGTGATGTCTGATCGCGGCATTCCCAAAAGTTTCCGGAACATGCACGGGTTCAGCAGCCATACCTATAGCTTCTGGAACGACGCCGGTGAGCGTTTCTGGGTGAAGTTGCATTTCAGGACCCAACAGGGCATTGAAAACCTGACTGACGCAGAGGCAGCTTCGGTTGTGGCCGATGACCGCGAAAGCAATCAGCGCGATCTCTTTGATGCGATCGAACGCGGTGATTTTCCGCGCTGGAAGATGTATGTACAAGTGATGCCCGAAGCCGAGGCAGAAACCTATCACGTTCATCCGTTCGACCTGACCAAGGTTTGGTACAAGGAAGATTACCCACTTATCGAAGTCGGCGAATTCGAACTGAACCGCAATCCGGAAAACTATCACGCAGATGTCGAGCAGGCCGCTTTCTCGCCATCGAACCTCGTGCCGGGAATCAGCGTTTCGCCCGACAAGATGCTTCAGACGCGGTTGATCAATTATCCGGACTCACAGCGCTACCGACTGGGTGTGAATTACCAGCAGGTGCCAGTCAATGCCGCCAAATGTCCGGTCATGAGCAACCACCGAGATGGCCTTGGGCGGGCGGATGACAACTACGGCAGGCTGCCGCACTATCAGCCGAACAGCTTTGGCCAATGGGTCGATCAGCCCGAATACGCGGAGCCGCCACTCAAGATTGACGGAAACGCCGCAATGTTCGATTTCCGCGAGGATGACGACGATTATTACACGCAGCCCCGCAAGCTTTTCCAACTGATGACACCGGCACAACAACAGGTTCTGTTTGAAAACACCGGGCGAAACATGGGCGATGCTCCTGATTTCATAAAGCAGCGTCACATCGACAACTGTACGCGCTGCGACCGAAACTATGGCGAAGGTGTTGCCAAGGCTTTGGGCATGTCGGCCAAATCGCCAGAGGAACTGTCCCCAAAGCCTGAATTGGCAGAGTAACGCTTCACTGTAATTCTGGCGGGGCGAGTCGCGCGCCCCGGCCGGGACACACCGATAGAAAGCCGGAACATTACCATCGAAGGCATCGACAGGCGCCTTCGATGCGCGCCTGACAATGCGCCGCAACAGCGGTACACCGGCGAAAGAGATGGCGCTACGCGCTTAACCCCATATATCGATTTCATCCGCTTCGCCAAACGTTGCGCGCGGCTGGTAAGCCGCGTTTCCTGATCCTCGGGCAGGCCCTCAAACCAGACATGATGTGCTTTGGGAATGACAAGCACATGGCCTGCGCGGATCGGATGTAGGTCGAGGAAGGCCAGGATGCGGTCGCCCAGATAGACCCGATGAGCGAGCAATTCGCCGGAATCGATCCGGCAAAACAGGCAACTAACCTTGAAAGTTTAATTCTTTCATTTGACCCCATCGGGTTCCTGTTTCGTTCACAGTTACTGTCGAAAGGCATAAGTGCCAATACTTGGGTGACGTGCCGTGCAGCAACAGATTCTCGGACTCCCCATTAGCTGGGAGCAGCCGTAGATCCCAGCTCATTTCGTCAGGCTGATTGACGTCTCAGCCGAGGCGTGCTGCGCTATCTTGAAGGTCCGCAGTGGGCCGATAGCATCGGCAAGGCGGAGATAAGCGACCGGCATCTATGTCCGCATAGTGTGAGTTCGAGCGCGGCGCTGCGAACGGCAGCTGTGGCTTCTACCTCTTCGGCCATTTGTATTCGCCGGTGAGAAGGATGTGGGCCCAGCTGAGGGGCGAGGTGTGCGCCAGCAGATCGGGCGGGACCGGGAGCTTCGCACGCTGGCGCTGTGTGACGGCCTCGCCCAGGCGGGCTGTGTTCCAGTGGATGACGATTGCGGCGAGGAGGTTGAGCGCGGCCATCCGAAAATGTTGGCCCTCGGCCGTCCTGTCGCGGATTTCGCCCTGTCGGCCGATCCGCAGAGCGTTCTTCAGCGCGTGGTGCGCTTCGCCCTTGTTGAGGCCGATCTGGACGCGGCGTTGCATGTCGGTGTTCAGGACCCATTCGATCATGAACAGCGTCCGTTCGACGCGGCCGACCTCGCGCAAGGCGACGGCAAGGTCGTTCTGGCGGGGATAGGACGCCAGCTTGCGCAGGATCTGACTGGGCGCGACGGTCCCGGCCGTCATGGTCGCCGCGATCCGCAGGATGTCGGGCCAGTTGGACGCGATCAGGTTCTCCCGGATCGTGCCGCCCGCCAGACCGCGCAGGTTCGGCGGCACGGCCTTCGGCTCGAAGACGTAGAGGCGCTTGGAGGGCAGATCGCGGATGCGCGGAATGAACCGGTGGCCGAGTATCGAGGTGACGGCGAAAACGTGATCAGTGAAGCCCCCGGTATCGGCATACTGCTCCCTGATCCGTTTGCCGACCTCGTTGTTCAGCAGCCCATCCAGGATGTAGGGCGCTTCGCTGACTGTGGCCGGAATGGTCTGCGACGCGAAGGGCGCGAACTGGTCGGAGACATGCGTGTAGGCCTTCAGCCCCGGCTCGCGCCCGTATTTCGCGTTGATCAGGTTCATCGCCTCGCCTTGCCGGGCGGTGGGGAAGAACTGTCCGTCGCTGGAGGCAGTCGTGCCCATGCCCCAGAACCTGGCCATCGGCAGAGCGGCCTGCGCTTCGACGACGCTCGCCAACGCGCGGGCATAAGCATCGCTTTCCACGTGCCAGCGCGAAATCCTCATCAGTTCCCAGAAGCCGTGGGAATTGCTGGCCTCGGCCATCTTGCTCAGACCGAGGTTAAGACCTTCGGCCAGAAGCACGTTCATCAGCCCGATCCGGTCCTTCGGCGGCGCACCGGTCCTGAGATGCGTGAACGCCTCGGTGAACCCGGTCGCGCGGTCCACCTCCAGCATGATGTCGGTGATCCGCGTCTCCGGTATGCGGCGGTAGAGATCGGACAGCAGGTCATCGGCCCCCTGCGGCGGCGCCGTCGGCAACCGGCTCAGATGAAGCACGCCGTTTGCAATTGATCCGCCGGGGATCGCGCCCGCTTTTGCGGCCTTGGCCAGCTTTTCGAGACCGATCTCCATTCGCGCATGGCGATCAGCCAGCCAGTCCTCGGGATCGAAGGGGACGGCGAGCCGCGCGTTTGCCTTTGCGGCCTGCGCAGGCACCAACACCTGTTTCAGATCGCCGTAACGCCGGGAGCGTTCCAGCCAGATATCGCCTGAGCGGAACGCGTCGCGCAGATGGAACATGACCGCGACCTCCCACAGGCGGCCGTCCCCGGAGGTCTGGGTCTTCAGATGGCGGTGCCACTTCGACGTGCGCCGCAGAAAATCCGTCGGCCGACTGTGAGCCCTGTCGAGCCGGATCAGCTCAGCCGCGTCCAGAAGGGGTTTGGCCACGTCCGCCCCGTCGATTTCAAGAAGCCGCAGCATCCGGGGCGCGTATCGACGAAACCGCTTATGCCCCTGAACGACATGAGTAATCGGGTCCGATGACAGCGTATCCGTCAATCGGGCCGCGACAGCGACGAGAGTCTGCAAATCCGTCCATCCCGGACTGGACGAGATGGCGTCCTCAAGAGACACGTCGTCGTTCTTCGCTTCGAGAAGGGCCGCTCCCATGTCGCGGAACGAGCGCAAGGTCTTCTGGACCTCCGGTTGCGCTCCGTCCATGCGGTCATCGCACAGCCGGGCGGCCTCCCGCCAGGTCCTGCCGACGATCCGGTCATGTGTCTCGACCACGGCATCGGCGATCGCGCGTCGCCATTCCGATACGCAGACGGCAAGGATTGCGTGGCGGCGGTCGCCCGGCAGATCACGCAATCCGTCCGCGAAATAGCGTTCACCCTGCCGACGCAGACGGGTGATGCGATGATCCGGAACATCGTGGAACGCATCCGGCGAAACGTCGATCTTGCGAAGGTAATCGAGCCGGTCGAGCAGCCGGCGTGCAGCGGCCGAATTGTTGCCGACCTCGAACTTGCGCAGCCAGACGAACCGGGTCAGCCGATCCTCGACCATCTCAAACAGCAGATCGTCGAGGGCCACGCATTCGTCATCGCTCAAGCGATCCGCAATCCTCGTCTCTATCCGTTTCTCGGCGGCGACGAGCGCGTCGGCGCAGAGGCGCTCGATGGTCGATATGGCGGGAAGGATGGTCAGGGTTCTCCGGCATTCCTCGACGAAACGGCGGGCGATGTCTTCGTTGGAAACGGCGTGCTCGGCCTGGCCGTGGAGCCAGAGCTTCAGATCGCGGGCACCGCGGCCGGAGAAGGTCCTGTAGCCGTAGAGCTGACGCAGGCTGGCCATGTGCTCGTGCCGCGTTTCTTCGCGGGCGGCATAGGCGTCGAGGTCGGCGTCCTTGAGACCGAGCTGCGCGGCAAGAAAGTCGGCGATCTCGACTGGGATGACCTCACCAGGCAGCAGAGCGCGTCCGGGATAGCGCAGCGCGCAAAGCTGCAGTGCAAAACCAAGCCGGTTTCTCGGGCGCCTGCGCTGGCCGATATGATCGAGGTCTTCATCCGATAGCGTATAGTGCTTGAGCAGCTGCGCCTCGTCCGCGGGAAGGCCGAACAGGACCTCCCGTTGCTTCGGCGTCAGGATGGTCCGGTGGGCCATGTTTCTTTTGCCTTCGATTACTCCATTGCGTATCTTTGATTTCGATATGGGTTAAGGAAACGTATCAATGGCCAAGAGCGCCGATTTTCGCCAAATGTCTCAAACGATCGTTTGCGACACATGCTGATCGGCTACGCGCGGGTCTCCAAGGCCGACGGAAGCCAGTCGCTCGACCTACAGAGGGACGCCCTGATCGCAGCGGGCGTTGGCGAAGATCAGATCTACTCGGACAGAGCTTCCGGGAAGAAGGACGAGCGGCCCGGTCTCGAGGCGTGCCTGAAGGCCCTGCGGGACGGCGACGTGCTGGTGATCTGGAAGCTCGACCGGATGGGCCGCAGCCTGCATCACTTGGTGAAGACGGTCGCCGGTCTCTCCGAGCGCGGCATCGGGTTGAAGGTGCTGACTGGACAGGGCGCCCAGATCGACACGACTACCGCCCACGGGCGGCTGTCCTTCGGTATCTTCGCCTCACTCGCCGAGTTCGAGAGCGAGCTCATCCGGGAACGGACGATGGCCGGGCTCGCCGCCGCCCGCGCTCGGGGGCGAAAGGGAGGCCGCAAGTTCGCGCTGACCAAGGCTCAGCTGCGCATGGCGCAGGCCGCGATGGCCAACCGCGATACCTCCGTCTCCGAGTTGTGCAAGGAGCTGAAGATCAGACCGGTAACGCTCTATCGGTATGTCGACCCAGAGGGAAACCTGCGCGAGAATGGGAAACGGCTGCTCGGCGCTTAGCGTAGGATTTCACACTCTCCCGCAAACGACCCCTATCCCGACGCTGGATAAGACCCGATTTCACAAGAGCGGCAATATGCCTACGTAAGGTCGACGCAGGGATGCCGTGGGCGCGTAGCGAGAGCTCGCGATTTGATGGAAACACGACGAGATCAGTGGACCCGAGCGTGAGCACCGTGTCCGGGTGGAAGCTCAGCAGCGCATTCAGGACGGTCAGCGCGCGGTCGGAAAGGGCAAGGGCGGCCTTCGCTTCGCATGCGTGGCGAAACGTCTTCCATTTGTGGCAGGCCTTGCCGGGTTGGCACTGCCGAACGTCGCGTTGAATCCGAAGCGCGGCCGGGGACAGCGCGCCGCATCCAAAAGGGGCGATAGGATTGAAGCCAAGCATCTGCATTCGCGTCCTCTCGTTGCGAGAGCGCGTGGCAAACAAAGACCGTGGCGTGAAAACGCTGAGTCTCTTGAACTGTCGGATCGCGCGAGCTAAGATGCCTTTGCGTTTGGAGGCCTCGCTGGCGATTGCCGTCGCCAGCCCGCTGACCCTCTTGAGAGACCCGGCTCTGCCGGGTTTTTCTTTGTCTGAACGCACTTCTCCTGGTTGAATCAGATCAGTACATTATATTGAATGTTAGTCGGCCGTCCAATATGTAGGCTGCGGCCGCATGGGTATCGTTCGGATCATGGTTCGGAGGGAAGGCTCATGGCTGAGAAGTCATGCCGACGCAAAGCAGATCACGCAGCGAAGGGATGTTTGCTCATAGGAGCGTTTCAGTCGGGGCTCGAAGCACTGCGTCTCGAAGCACAGCTAACCCGTGGAGAGTTCGCGAAAAGCCTAGGGATCCCGAGATCAAGCTACTTCCACCTGATGACGACAGCAGCGAATCCAAGCCTTAGTTACATTGAACTCATCGCGGAACGAGCGGGCGTCGACCCTCTGACCTTGTTGCGGAAGCGGACCTCGGACCGTCGGCACGGGGGCGACTCAATCGGCTCGATGAAGGGAAGCGCATATTCAAAGAATTTACGGTAGGATTGACAACGTCCAATATACTAGACTTCAGACGTAATGTATGGTGAATCGGATGCGGAGTTTTGTCCGAAAGCCCTTTCGCCATGTCGCCTGTTCGCAAGCCTCAGCCAGTCGATCATTCGGTGCTGAATGAGATGCTGGCCATCCGTCTGCAGCAGCTCGAGATCGAAAATGGCGGCATGGAAGCATTCCTGCCGAAGACCGGACTGGCACGCGGGACCTACTATACGATCGTCCGCGGCATCGGGAATCCAACTTTGCGTACGATCGAAAGGATCGCTTCGAGCCTCAACATGAGCGTGTTTGAGTTGCTCGGCTTCGATGTGTCGGACGCACGGCGCGCGCTCAAGAAGAGCGGTGTCGATTACGACGAGTTGACGTCGGCGATCAGCAAGAAAAATCGCGCCGATCGCGCCTTGGCGCGTCAGACGCGATCGCGAAAGCTTCCTTCCTGACGGCGCCGGCGATCGATGCGGCGACCAACTGCTCAAGATCGATGGAAGAGGTGGGGAGGCTTTCGCCTCCCCACTGGATCGGTCATGCGGCTGAGCGCTCAACGGCCTGGGCGAGGCGGCCAAATTCCAGGGCGATCAGGTCGACGGTGTAGATCCGCTTGCCGTCGCGCTCGTAGCTGTTCTGCCGCAGGCGGCCCCGCGCGTGGACGAGGTCGCCCTTGCTGACGTGCTCGTTCACGTAGCCCTGGATCGACTTGGTGAAGATCGTGACCTCGTTCCAGTGCTGGTCGTCGTTCCACTCGCCGCCCTTATCCTTGAAGGGATAGTTGGCGCAGACGGTGACACGGACTGTCTTGCCGACCTGCTTGATGGTCCCGACGTGGCCGATGAGGGTGAATTCGGCGATGTTGCGCATAGTCTCTCTCCATCTTGTGGGGCGGCGCCCCGTTGCGATGGCGATCCGTCATGGCCGGGAAGACGGCACAGAGCCGAAGCCCGCGAGACGCGGGCGAAGGGCGAGCGCAGCGCTGCGTCCCGTCAGGCCGTGAATTTTGGCGCCGCAGGCGCGTGCGCGAGGAATGCCGGTCGGGGCCCCGCTCGCGGGGTGATCCGGCAGGGGAAAATTCTCGGGCGTAGGGACCGCCGTGCCGGCGACGGTCATAGGAATCCAGCCATGCAACCGGAAGCGCCGCCCGACCTGGAGAGAGGAGCAATCGTCGTCGTATCGCCTGGACCACACGCCGGGCCCATCTCGCGGTACGGAAGACCGGGATGTCGATGCCTGCCCATCAAGGACCGAGGTTCAGCGAGGAAGCGCCGCACGGATCGGGGTCGACCAGGAAAATCAACCACGGCCGGATCGAGCGGCAGCGGCGAACCGCCCTGCGATGGATCCGACGGAAGGACCGCCGCGCCAACGCCGGGAGCGCAAAATCCGAGATCCGCCTAGCGGCAGCGGCCTCGCCGACGCGGAGTGCCGACGGCCGATCGAACCACTGGCGAAGCCTGCGTTCTGCCAACGTCGCCCGCGCCATCACGCGGATCGCTTCGTGCGCAGTTGCGCGTTTATCTGCGACATCAGGATTGGGCCGAGCGAGAATTCTCCGACCTTGGCCCGTTCGGTCAGACCGCGCAGATAGCCGCCGGCGGATCGGATTGCTGCGCCGCGCTGCAAAATGCACGCGACAACCACCGCGGCTTGCATTTCGCCCATGACGGCTTGCGCCTCCTCCCAGGCGCTGGGACTGATCCCGAGCATCGATCGCACAACGGCCGCGGTCGCCAGCAGGTCGCGCCAGTTCGAAATCCCGCCTTTGGCGTAGTCGGCGATGTCCGGGCAAGCGTTCATCACCATTCCAAGCGGATAGGCCGTTTCCGCAGTTCTCGGCGTTTGGGGTTCTGGCACCGCCCTCGCCGCCCGGCTTCCTCGAAAGCCAGGTTCAAGATCAATTAAGGGGTCTGGATTTGAATTCTGTATATGGCGCTCATTTCGGGACTCATTGGCGCTCATATCATGTGTTTTGATGTGGCTTTCCAGGAGGTTGAGGACGTCGTCGGCCAATTGCGATAGCTCCTCGGCCGCCGCTTCCAGCTGGGCGCGCGTCGCGGTGCGCGGAATCCCCTCGACGATCGAGCGGAAGCCGGCGTGGACCTGGGCCCAGTCCGCAGGCCCCTGCCCTCCCCTGCGTGTCGGCACGCTCTCCTCGATGCCGGTCGCGATCATCTTGGCGATATCGCGCCGACACAGCGTGATGCGTTCCCGCGCGAGCTTAACGGCGCGCGCTTCGGCCTCCACGGCCGCCGCGAGGCTTTCGAACTCCTCGGAGCGCACCACGAGCGGCGAAAGGTCGAAGCCGAACGCCAGCTCGATCTCGCCGCTCGCGCCTTTGCGCGCGTAGCGCTTGCCGTTGGGGCTGTCGCGCCGGATGACGAGGCCCGTGTCGACGAGGACCGCGAGATGGCGTCGCAACGTTGACGCCGGCATGCCATGCGCGCGCAGTGACAGAAGCTGGTTCGAGGGGAAAACGACAAGGTCGTCTTCGCCCGTCAGCGCCGTCTCGGGATGAAAGGTGAGGAGCGCGTTCAAGACGGACAGCGCGCGTTCGGTCACACCGAGGCTCGGTCGTGCCCTGCAGATGGCCTGGAAGACCTTCCACTTGTGCACGACCTTCTCAGGCGGCCGGGATGACGCGACGATCTGTGTTGACACATGGGCGAGCGTCAGCGATCGCCGCCCAAAGGGCGTCGTTGATTGATAGGGTTCCATGTCTTTGCCTCAGCTGGGCAAAGGAAATCTGCTCGCCAAAATGACGCCGTCTCGCATGAGACACTTGACTGCGATTCGCGGAAGTGATTCTCTATCTGTCGCCAAACAAGACGAGGGCTTCCGGGACGGAGACGTTTCGGGGGCCTTTTTCTTTTGCCGCTACAGTTCCTTTCGTGTTGTCAGGGTACGCGGTTCACGCATCTGCGCGGCGCTTGAACGCCGCATAGATCTCGGGCAGCTGATCGACAAGATACGCTCCGAAGTCGGGTGCGTGACGATTGTCGATCGTGAGGCGGGTTTGATCCTTGGCGCGCTCGATGCGCGCAACCTGCTTTCCATCGTCAGATTTGACGATATGCGTCGCAGGCTTCTTGGGACGGCGAACCAGGGCCTTCAACATTCGCTCGAAGCGGGCATCGCTCGGGCCGGCCTGAAAATTTGCATCGGAAACCACGTCGCGCCATTTCGTATCGTCTTGCTTCACCAGCGACGCCAATTGCTCCCAACGCGGGCGCCCGACCTTCGGGGCCGCGCCAATAGCGATGATGAGGTCTTCGGGAAGTTCTCTGACAAGAGAAATCATCGTCGACAGATTTCCCTTTGGCACCGAGAGCGCCGACATGATTGCCGCACGTGCAATGCCACGATCCTCAAGTCTGGCCGCGAACAGCGCGCGCTCGATGAACGAGAGATCCTTGCGATCTGTATTCTCTTTGCCTTGAGCGACGACCAACTCCTCGTCGCTAAGCGGGCGCACAATCGCCTTAACAGGCCGGCCGAGGGCACGAAGCGCCGCGACCCGGCGATGTCCATATGCGGCCTGGTAGCGTCCGGGAGCGTCGATTCGCGGGCGAACGAGGATCGGAACTTGTTGCCCATCCTCGGACAGTCCAGCCTTGAACGCCTCGAACTCGTCTCCATCGCTGACATTGAGGCGATCGCGTATGAACGCGGGATCGACGAGGTTGGGATCAATCTCGACAACTTGGGCGCCCGACGCGAGTTGCGCCCGTAGCGCCCGGGCCTCGTCCGCATCGTCGGACAGGCTCTTCAGCGAGAGACCCATTGCTTTTAGCGAACCGGATGACACCGGCGGGCGCGTCGGCCGATCTTCGCTCGGGGCGGTTGGCGCGGTGATCGGCGCCATCATGGCCTTCAGTTGGTCGCGGCGCTTATTCATGTCGCCCTCCCCCAAGCCTCAAGGACAAGGCTCTCAATTTCGGCATGGACTGTATCGAGCGCCTCGATCGCTCGGTCGTAGGTGCTGCGGGTAAAATTCTCGCGGCCGATCTCGTAAAGGGTCTGCTTCGTCAGCCCGGCGTCTGCAATCGCAGTCGACTTAAGGATCGGGGTCGTAAGGACACGCTCCCCAAACAAGCTTCGCATCAGGCCGACGATTTGGCCCTGTGGCCCGTCGGAAGGCTCGTATCGCGTGATCGCGTATCGGAAGAAGTCGTAGTCAGCGTCACCCCCCGCCTTCTCGACAACGTCAAGGAGGCTGGAGGTCATGTGCAGGAACTGGGACATCGACGCGACGTCCAGCATTTGCGGATGAATGGTGACGAGGACGCTCCTCGCGGCGCAGAGCGCCGAGAGCGTGAGAAAGCCGAGCGAGGGCGGGCAGTCGAGGATTACAACGTCATACCGATCTTCTACCGAAGCCAACGCCGTAGCGATGCGGGAGAAAAACATTCGGTCGGAGCTACGGCGGCCCTCGGCGAGCACACGCGGCGTGTCGTGCTCAAATTCCTGAAGCTCCAGATTGCCGGGAACGATATCGAGACCGGCGAAGTAGGTCGTCCGGATAACGTCGCTCATCGGGCGTTGCTGGTCGTCGTAGCGGATCGCGCCGTAAAGGGTGTCGTTCTCTTGTAGGTCAAATTCCGGCTGCAATCCGAAAAGCGCCGACAACGAAGCCTGGGGGTCAAGGTCGATGGCGAGAGTACGGAACCCACGCATTGCGAAGTACTGCGCGACATGTGCGGCAGTGGTTGTTTTGCCGGACCCGCCCTTGAAGTTGGTTACAGCAATCACCTGGAGATGATCGCCCTTGCGACGTGTCGGCAGATATGTCGGCTTCGAGCGGGCGAGCGTTCGCCGGACCTCGTGAATCTGTTCGAGCGTAAACAAGCGGCGCCCGCGCGCATTCTTTTCAGTTTCCGGAACGTCACCGGAGATCGACAATTGACGAATGTATGCGTCGGTGACGCCAACCAGCTTGGCGGCTTCACCCGACGTGAATTTGCGCAGCTCCTTTTCAGCCGCGGGAGGGAAGGCGCGGGTTCGCAGCTCCTTCAGCTGCGCACTGAGCAAGTCGGCGTCCGACTCGATCAACCGAGTCAACGAGCGCACCTTTTTTCCGGTGCGATGACTGGGGTCAATTTGTGTTAGCTCTGTCATCTACGCTCGATGCCGCTATTTCTCGTGTCGAGCGTAAATTCTCTTGTTCGTCCGAGTCGGTCAAGCGATTTAGAGTTAACGCGCATTAACCAATGTGGCGGGATGGTCCGATCGCCGCTAAAGCATACGCGAGTCGCATTGCATCGGCTGGAGCCGCTGTGCGGTCGTGCGCGCCGCCACTCAATTTCGAAGACCGACCTGAAGAGTTCTCACCTGAGAACTTTCCCGTTAGACGATCGATAGGCGGGATAGCCGAAAGCTGTTAGCGTGTTTCGGACTGCGCGGCGAATGGTGACGCGCCGAGAGCGGGCCTTTGCAGCAACCTTGGGCAAGGAGGGTACCGCTGAAGTTCTCAGCTGAGAACTTTCCCTTCGTAGCCACGTCCATCGACTTCAGCACGAACCGATCGACCAGGACGAGGCGCCCCTTTACCGCAGGTTCGCGCGATTTCGCACTGTGAGCGGTCCTCGCACTAGATCCCAAGACGGGCCGCCCTGCCCTGCGCGCGCTCTGCCTCGTTGTAATAGCTCGCAGCCTGCTGCACAGACCGATGCTGCGACTGCTGCATTGCCTCGGGCAAGCCAATGCCCTGGCGCGCCGCTTCGGTGAGGTACCCTGCCCGCAATCCATGCGCAGCGAACTCTTTGGGGTCGAGCTCAGCCATCGTGCAGCGCCGCTTGACGATCAGATTGATCGATTGGGGGGTCAGCGCGCGCTCCTCGAGCGCCTCCCAACGGTCGATCGCGCGGAAGATCGCGCCTTTCCGGATATCAGCTCGATCGAGCCACTCCCGCAAGGCCTCGACCGGCGGGCCGACCAGGAACACCCTCCCCTCGTCATCGGCGTCGCCGGTTTTCGTGCGACCGAGCTGGATCGAGATGCACGGCAGCGTCGGCGAATTCGGATCGAGCGGATCAAGCGGAACGCCGGGTTTGTCGCTCAGCTGATCGACCCGCAGCCGCGCCACCTCGCTGCGCCGCCGCCCGCCGGAGGCGAAGGCCAGCAGCAGGATGGCGAGGTCGCGCGTGTCGGCCAGCCGATCCGTCGTGCAGGTCGCCGTCAGCCGGTCGAGGACGTCGCGCGTCACGGCGCGCTTGCTCTTGCGGCGCCGCGGCCGCGGCGAAGCGCGCACCGCCAGTCGCACAGCCGAGCGCAGGCTGGGCGCGGTGAGCGGACTTTCGATCCCCTTCCAGCGATGCAGCGTCCCCCAGCTTGCAAGGCGCCGCTTCACCGTATTCGGTGCATGCGGCCCCTCGCTTCGCAACAGGCCTTCGGCGTGCAGTTCGGCTGCGACGTTGGCCGGCATGCCGTGGCGCGGATCGCCCGCGCGCTTTTCCGGGTCCCACAGATGATGCGCGACGAACTTCAACGCGAGCGCCTCCGTCGCGGGCCACGCCAGCGGCTCGCCGGTGGCCGCGAGCGCCCAGGCTTCGAGATAGGCAAGATCCGACGTGAGCGCGCGAAGGCTGTTCTCGCCCATGCCTTCCTTGGCGAGATGCTTCAGCGTCGCGACGTCGTCGTCGGTGAGCAGCTGCGCCAGCCGATCGCGCCGGTCCATCGGCAGGATGGCCGACAGCGTGTCGAGCTCGAGGGCGCGTTGCGATTCGGCGTCGAGGGATCGGCGTTTGACGATATCGTCCATGGTGACCTCAGAAGCCGTAGGTCTGTTCGGCCCAGCACAAAAGCACGGCGGCGTCCGGATCGGGCAAGCGCACCCGCTGGGCCTTGAGGGCGTCCGCGATCGCGAGACCGACATCGGCCTCCACCCAGTGGCCGTGCGTCATGAGAAAGAACCAGCCGAAGGGCAGGGCGATCTCACGATCGATCGCCTCGATGCGATCCATCAATTGATGAACGGTCGTCTCAGGCGTCATGAGCAAGCGGTCACTCGGCATCTTCAATGGGCGAGGAATGAAGCCGACCTCGCGCTCGCCTTTGTGGGTGTAATCGCGAGCGTCGAGCGCCCAGTGCGTGAAGACGCGCTGGGCGCCCGCGCTTGAGGCTTCCCAGTCCCGGAAGAACCTCACCTCGCGCGGCACAAACTCGAAATAGTCCGGCACCAGCTCAAGAAACGGGGTTTCGCGCGTCACGCCGTGCGGTCCGGTCTCCCGGACGACGCGCCGCTCCATCTCGGGACGCTTGGCCTCGCGCTTTTCGCGCTCCACGCGGTCGCAGCGGTCAAGGAAACTGCGGACGTGGACGAAGGCCCCGCCGGCGCGGTCGAGCAGGCGGTAGACGGGGCCGACGAGGCGAGCCGAGTCGGGCAGCGGCTTATCTCGAGGCCAGCCGGGATCGAGCAGTTCCTCCTCGCCCCATGGGCGGTAGTCCGGGTTGACGATGGGACCGGCGCGCCACTCGATCTCGCGGCCGAGTGCGATCTGGATGTAGTCGGCGGCTGCGGGGCCTGTCGGTGCGAAGACGAAGGCGCTGGTGCCGCGCCACTCGGTGATCTGCAGGTCGGTTTCCCTGAGGCGCGTCCAGACCGCCTTGACGTCGCCGCCGTCTTTGGCGAGCTCGGCCGTCATCCACGGTCGGAGTTCGCCGATCCACATCCCGTCTGGTCGGATGACTGACCGGGTGTCGCGCCAATATTCGTCGTCGACATGGGCGAGGCTGAAGTCGAAACCCGGAAAGGCGGCGGAGAGCGCGGGGACAAGGGCCGCATCGGCCGAGGTCGGGTCGAGCTCGGCCAAGGCGACCTGCACGGAGGCTGCGTCGGGCAGGCGGACCGCGGAACGGGTCATGGCGTAGCCTCTTGCGGGATTAACGGGATTTCCGTATATTCCGGAACAAAGGAGAACCGATCATGGCTTCCACCGTGACTGCCGCCGAGGTCTCCAAGAATTTCGGCGCCTATCAGGACGCCGCCGTGCGCGAGCCGGTGGTGATCACCAAGAACGGCCGCCCGCGCACCGTGCTGATGGCCTACGAGGACTTCGTCCGCCTGTCGAAGCGCGACCGCCGCGTCCAGCGCACCATCGACCTGAGCGAGGCCGAGATCGCCGCAGTCGAGGCCGCCGAGATGACGCCGGATCCCGACCAGGTCGGCACCGCAGCGAAGCAAACGGCCGGCTGAGGCGTGCTGCCAACAGAGATCAGGCTCGGCTGGGTTTTCCGCTACGCCTATTTGTGGGACTGGCAGCACCGCGAGGGCCGAGAGGAGGGCGACAAGGACCGGCCCTGCCTGGTGCTGGCGATCGTCATGACGACGGAGGAGGGCGCGCCGATCGTGCGCGTCCTGCCGATCACGCACACGCCGCCGGCGAACCCGGCCGATGCGATCGAGATCCCGGCAGAGGTCAAGAGCCGCCTGCGGCTCGACGACGAGCGCTCCTGGATCGTGCTGACCGAAAGCAACCGCTTCACCTGGCCGGGGCCGGACCTGCGCAACATCGATACGGATAGCGGCTACTACGGCGCTCTGACGCCGGGCCTTTTCGCCGAGGTCAAGCGCCGCTTCGTGGCGATCGCGCGTGGCGAGGTCACAACCAGCGCGCCGCACCGAAGCGTGCCGCGGACCGAGTGATGGCCGCCGCCGGCGGCCGAGGGCTTCCGGAAGAGGGGAGGGGGCTGGCAGCGGTGGCGTCCTCTCGTCGATCTGAGCGCCGGGTGGCGTGATTTTCCGGGCTGAGGACCGCCAGAATCGCTGATTTGCGTACGGGTGTCCAACACTATCGATAAGGGGTGGTTATCGATAGTGAGAAGCATGCGCCAGAAGGCATCGCTATGACGGAAGCCAACGCCGTGATAGCTTCCGTTTCACCGATTCACGTTAAGGTTATCAAGACCTTGCCCTCCGCCTACCAGATCCCGGATCCGCTACCTTGGAGCCAGATCGCCGGCCCGCTCGCGGCGGCCGAAGACGCGCTGGCCCGCCTCGACGAGCGGCTGGCCAGGAGCCCGGTCCGCGACGGCTGGATCGCCCGGACCCACTTCTCAGACGCCGCTGCCGCCCTGTGGCTGGAAGGCGAGCTCGTCCATCTCGACGATCTCGTCCTCCACGACGCCGGCATGGACGTCCGCGCCCCGACCCACGAGCTCACGCGCGCCCACGCCGTTCTGCGAACGCGACGGCGCATCGCCGACGCCAAGCCCGACTGGGCGCTGTCGGTGGCCGGCCTGGCCGGGCTGCGGGGCAGGGGAGAGCAGGGCGACCGGGAGGAGGAACGCGGCAACCGGAATGAGGAAGAGGATGAGGTGCGCGATCGCGAAGACGAAGACAGTGAGGCGGATGCGCCCGAGCGGTTTCGCGTGGCCCCAGCCGACGACCGGATGGCCGACATCTTCGCGGCCGTCGACGCCGCGATCGCCCAAGCCGACCGCACGCTGGCCGGCGAGACAACCGATCGGCGCCCGAAGCGACCCGAGCGAGACCCGCTGGTCTACGATCTCGACTGGGACGAAGATGAACGTCTCGACGCATGGCGAGCGGTCGTGGACCAGACACGCAACCTGCCGCCGGCGCTGGCGACGGCGATCGCCGCCGACGCGTGGCACGCGCTGGAACCGCTACAGCACGCGCCATGGCTCGGCCGGCTGCTCGCCGCCGCGCTGCTGCGGGCGCGGGGAAAGGCGCGCTCGCACCTGCCTTGCCTCCATGACGGCCTCAAAGCGATCCCGCGCGAGCGGCGGCGGCCACGCGACGCGGCCTCCCGCCTCGCCGTTCAGTTGGAGGCGATCGCGGCCGCGGCCGAGGCCGGTCTCAAGGATCACGACCGTTGGCAGACTGCCCGCACCCTGCTGGCCCGCAAGCTCGCCGGCCGCCGCTCCACCTCCCGGCTGCCGGCGCTGATCGACTATGTGTTGGCCCGGCCGATCGTCTCGGCCGGCATGATCGCGCAGGAGCTGAGGATCACGCCACGCGCCGCCCAGGACCTGGTCGGGGAGCTCGGTCTGCGGGAGGCGACCGGCAGAGACAGGTATCGGGCGTGGGGGGTGCTTTAGATGTCGCCCGACGATGGTGATTTGCGTTGTTTAAATCGGGCAGTAACCCCATCGTGAAACGCTGCATTTGCGGTTATGATTCGCCCAACAGGAGAAAGTAAAGCAGAGCCATGGCCCGCGGGGAGTTGATGAAAAAATTGCTGGCCAGCTACGGTCGGGACGATGAGTTCCGGGCCGTAGCGGAGCAAATCATCGGCGAAGAGGAAAAGAAGAACAACCGCGTGCTGGCGCGCAGCCTGCGCAAGACCCTTGAGGCCGGCCCAAGCCGGCCGAGCGGTCCGAAGGCGCTTGCGCCCCTGCTTCCGTTCCCCGAAGCAGCCGCCGACTTCATCGAGCGGATTGAACCGCAGCACACGCACAATGATATCGTGCTCGGGGCGACGAACGTGCGGGTGCTGCTCGGCCTCGTCAAAGAGTTTCGCCGCGCCGACGAGATCCGGCGTCACGGCCTCAAGGTCCGATCCAAGCTTCTGTTCTGCGGCCCACCGGGATGCGGCAAGACGCTGTGCGCGGAGATTTTTGCAGCCGAGCTCGGTCTGCCGCTGTTCCTCGTCAAGCTCGATAGGCTGATCTCGTCCTACCTGGGCGAGACGGCTGGCAATGTCCGCAAGATTTTCGAGTTCGCCCGGAAACAGCCCTGCGTGCTGTTCTTTGACGAGTTCGACGCGCTGGCGCGCTCGCGCGATGACTCGAGCGAGCACAATGAGCTGCGCCGTGTCGTCAACAGCCTTCTGTTGTTCATCGATCATATTCAGCCGAAGGGCTTTCTGATCGCCGCGACCAACCTTGATCAATCCCTCGATCCGGCGGTTTGGCGGCGCTTCGACGAGGTCGTCTGGTTCGACAAGCCGGATCGCGCGATGATCGCCCGCTTCCTGCGGCTCAAGTTCAAGAACATCGCGACCGCGTTCGATCCGCTGCAGCATGCGGCCGCGCTGGAGGGCTATTCCTACGCCGAGATCGAGCGCGTCTGCACCCAGGCGGTCAAGACGATGATCATCGATCGCCGTAAGCAGGTGCAGGCCCGCGACTTCAATCGCGCCTTGGAGGACGAGGCGCGCCGCCGGGCAGGACAGTCTCGCCTCGCGTCGCCGAGCTAGGCGCGCCGTGGCCCGATACGATCACCTCGAACTCGTCCGGCTTCCCGAGCAATTCGAGCGGCGCAAGCACGGCGGCGGCGGACCGCCGCCACCGCGCGATCGCGGCCAACACACGACGAAGCTGCGCGAGGAGCTCGACACCGCGACCCAGGAACAAAGACGCCGGCGCAAGCCCGAATTTGTCGACCCGTCTCTGATCCTGCGCGTGCAGATGACGGGCGCCCTGCTCGAGGAGGAGTGGGAACGGCTCGGGCTCACGGTTTTGTCCAGCGACGCGGACCGCACGCTCGTGCTGTTCGCATCGAGTGAAGACATGCGGGATTTCCGCGCGCGGCTTGACGCCTATCAGGGCGGCCCGCCCCCTGGCCAGAAGCACGCCCCCTACGTCAACTTCGTCTCCGGGATCGAAAGCATTGGATCGGTCGAGCCGCGTGATCGGATCGGACCACGCTTGCGGGAAGAAGGTTTCGCTGATGTCGAGGATTTCGTCGCGCAGACATCCTATCTGGTGGACATCGAGCTTTGGGATCTGGGCGAACGTCGCCTCCGCGAGCGCAAGCTTGAGGATGTCATCCGCTACGTCGAGGCACGAGGTGGCGATGTCTTTGATCGCTATGTCGGCCCCTCGATCAGCATGTTTCGCGCGCGTCTGACGGGCGAGCTGCTGCGCACGTTGCTGACGGTCGAGGAAATCGCGGCGATCGATCTGCCGCCAGCCCCGGACGTGACCACGGCAGAGGCGCTCGACATGGTCATGGCGGATGCGCCGCCATTGAATGCCGTGGCCGATGACGCACCGCTGATCGGCATCATCGACAGCGGCGTCAACGATCACCCATTCCTGGCGGATATTCTTGTCGGTTCGATCGGCGTACCGGCCGATCTCGGCACCGCGGACGTCTGGGGTCATGGCACTCGCGTGGCCGGTGTGGCCGTGTTCGGCGATCTTCGTGCGCAACTCGACGCCGGCGCATTGCAACGCGGCGCGCGGCTTTGTGCGGCGAAAGTGGTGAACGACCAAGGTGGCTTTGACGACAGGCGCCTCGTGCCCTCGCAGATGCGCGAGGCGATCGCGACCCTGTACCAGCGCTTTGGCTGTCGGGTCTTCGTGATCGCGCTTGCCGACCGCCGGCGCGTCTTCGACGGCGGCAAGGTCGGCACATGGGCCGCCACGCTCGACGAATTGGCGCGCGAGCTCGACGTCGTCATCGTCGTCTCGTCCGGAAATCGCAGCCCGCGCGGCGGCAATCGTCTCGAACAGGCCGTGACCGAATATCCGCGCTATCTTCTGGAGGATGCCAACCGGCTGTTCGAGCCGGCCGGCGCCTTGAACGTCATCACCGTCGGCGCACTCGCGCACGGTGAGGGTCTCGATCCCGATCGCGCCGACGACGTCCGCGTCCGCGCCATCACACGCCTGCATGAGCCGGCGCCGTTCTCGAGGATCGGGCCGGGACCAGGCGGGGCAACCAAACCCGACGTCGTTGAGATTGGCGGCACGCTGATTTTCGATGCCGTCGTCGCGCGGCTGCGGGGAGGGGAGGACGTCGGCAGCGCCGGTGTTCTGACGCTGCATCACAGCTATCTCGATCAGCTCTTCACGGCGGGATCAGGCACGTCCTATGCCGCGCCGCGCGTTGCCTTCAGCGCCGCGCAGATCATGACGCGCTTCCCGCAGGCCTCAGCTAATCTCGTGCGGGCGCTGATTGTGGGATCTGCGGAAATCCCGCCGCCCGCCAGCGAGCGGCTTCAGCTGCTTGGTGCAGATGCGACGCGGGCGATTGTCGGTCACGGTCTGGTGGATCTCGAACGCGCCGCATTCTCGGACAACGCGCGCGTCACGCTTTACGCCGAGGATGAGATCGCCCTCGATCATTTTGCCGTCTATCGGATTCCGATCCCGGAAGCGTTTCAGGCTGGGGGAAACGGTGAGCGCTGCATTCGCGTGACGCTGGCATTCGATCCACCGGTGCGTCACACCCGAAATGATTATGCAGGCGTTGGCATGAGCTTTCGGTTGGTTCGCGGATGCCAGCCTGACTTGATCTTCGATCATTATCGCAAGCGTGACAAGGACGACGGTCCGTTCCCTGAACTTGCACCGCGATACAATTGCAATCTCGTTCCCGGACCGCAATTGCGCGAGAAAGGCACCGTTCAGTGTGCAACTGTCACGTTCAAACGCGGTGTCGAAGAATACGGCGACAGCTACTATCTCGTCGTGCGCTGCGAAAGCGGCTGGGCGACCCATGTCGATCGGCAGCAATTCGCAATCGTGGTCGAGCTTCTGCAAAAGGCAGACGTCCAACTCTATGAAAGAGTGCGCCAGCGGATTCGCGTCCAAGCTTAGCACCGACACGCCGACCTTTGAATACAGTCGATCGAGGTGGGCGACAGGCGTCGGAGCTATCGTTCCTGCATAATCGCCAAGGGAACGTTGAACTCGCAATTCAAGCCATCTGGCTCAAATCTGAGCCGAGCTTCACCTGACAATTGACCGGGGAGCGCCTCTTCGATCATAGTTCGATCGACCAGAACGACTTGTTCAAAGTCCTGACTATCGTTTCGGTTGTCGGCGTGCCGCCGACGCTATTGGCGGGTATTTGGGGGATGAACTTTTAGAACATGCCGGAGTTGAGCTCGACATGGGGATACCCTTTGTCCTGGCTTGCCATCGTGCTTAGCCCCATTCTGCCCCTCATCTGGTTCAAGCGCCGTGGCTGGTTTTAGTCGCTGCGTGCTCGAACGATCGAAAGATATGAGGCGAGCCGCGCTATGTCAGCGATCCAGCTTTCCGCCACGCCGAAAGGCAATGGCTATCAGGCGACCGTGACATTTCCGGATGGCGTCTCGATGAACTCGGCGGAGACTTATCCGACGATCGCCGGAGCGATTGCCGCCGCGGCGCGAAAGCTGTTGGACATGACGGACCGCTTAGAAGCGCTGGAGCGGGAGGCGACCGGGAGAGACAGATATCGGGCGTGGGGGGTCCTTTAGTATGCCGACCATACGCCAGCCGACACCAGCGCCGATGCCCGTCGCTATCCCACCCGCCATGATCAAGGAGCTTCGCCACCTGCTGGCGTCGGCGATCTCTGACGCCAAAGCCTATGACGTACCGGGCTTGTGCCGTCGGTTGAATCTGGCGGACGGCGAGGAACAGGAGGCGTTCGCCAGCAAATACAAATATGCCCAGAAGCGGCTTGCGGATGTATCGGCCGAACAGGTCGTCGTCTCCGCTCGCGAGCTTGCCGCTGAAGAGCAGCGCTTCGAGCTCAGTGAGCAATTGGCCAAGATTGACGAGCTAAACGGCCCGGCGGTCACCACGCTCACGCGTCGACGTCTGATCGCGCTGTTCGAAGGCCGCCCGCTGGCGCGCGAGATCGAGGACATCGAGCTTATTCGCGGCCTTTGGCCGATCGGTTCTCTTCGCGCACCTCATCCCAGCGATGAGGCAACGCTCGAGGACTATCTCCATCGCCATACTATCCGCAACGACGACCTGACCCAGCGCGATGTGCTGGAGACGCTCGGGCTGCTAACGTGCTCACGCGCGCAGCTATTTAAATTCCTTGCCGCCGTCACGGCGCCAGATGCGTTCTCGGGGAGCGAGCAAATCGAGCTGGCCGAGAAGATCGACGGCCTACTGCGGCACGACGGCTATACGTTAGCCTTGGCGGGACGAATTTCTGGAAGTCCATTTTACGCCGTGAGAGTCGCACCAACCGGATCGCCAGCAGATGCCAGCATCTCCGCGACGCTGGCCGCCTTTGACCCGACGCAGGTGCACGCGCGTTGGACCATGGCCATGGAGCGGCGCGGCTCGGAACCGGCAGGCGCAATTACATTGGCCCGCACCCTGCTCGAAGACGTCTGCAAATGGATCCTCGAGGAGGCGGGTGAGACCTGGCAAGAAGCTGACGATCTGCCGGCCCTCTACCGCAAGCTCTCCAAAGTCCTGAAGCTCGCGCCCGACGACCATACGGAGCAGGTCTTCAAGCAGATTCTCGGAAGCTGCCAGTCTGTTGTCGAATCCTTGGGCGCCCTGCGCAACAAGCTCAGTGATGCGCACAGCCCTGGGCCGAAGCGCGCGCGCCCACAGCCAAGGCACGCGGAGCTGGCAGTCAATCTCGCTGGCGCGATGGCCACCTTTCTGGTCGCGACCTGGGAGGCGCGCAAAGAGGCGCGTGGCGGATCGTCATCGGAGGCTGCGCACGGCATAGGCCGGAAACCGCGGGGATGATGACAACGGCGGTCACAAGCGCAACGAACCTGCCGATGTCAGTCGACCTATCGATGGCGGAGGGCCGCTAGCGCGGTTTGCGGAACCGACCTGAGTGCCGAAGAATACTATGAGCACAACGGACTATGCGGCTATCACGCGCATATCGCGTCGAAGGACGACGCAACCCGGGATTAGAATGTCAACTCGGGAATCCTTGAGTGGTCTGGTTTCTGGCTCCGGCAACGTGGCGCCCTTCCTCCGACAGGCTCGCCGTGGCCGTCAGTCGCTCCTGAAAGACGTCCTGCAATAGGGTCAGAAAGGCACGCACGGCAGGGTTCGCGCGGCGGCTTTCGGGCCATACTGCAGTAATATTGTGCCGCTCTACCGCAAAGGCGGAAAGCACTGGGACGAGGTCGCCGCGCGTGACGTAAGGCGCCGCAATGAAGGAGGCGCTGATCCCGATGCCGCCACCGGCCGCGAGCGTCACGAGTACCGCATCGCTTACGTCGACGACGATGCTCGCGGTGGGTACCAGCTCGATCTCGTGACCGGCAATCTGAAAGGGCCAGCGAAAGCTTTGACCTGTGCTCTGATAACGAAGGTTGACGAGGTCGTGCCCCGCCAGATCGTCGGGGTGCAGCGGCGCGCCGCGCGCCGCAAGGTAAGCGGGTGACGCAAAGCAGCAGAGTCGATAAGGGGCAAGGCTCCGCGACAACAGGCGCGAATCCGCCAGATCGCCAATGCGTATTGCGACGTCGATGCCTTCCTCGATGATGTCCACCATCCGGTCAGTCAGTCTGAGATCGACCGTCACTTTGGGATGACTCTTTCGGAACGCAGGCAGAGCGGGCGCGATCACATGCAGTCCGATCGGCAGCGACGCCGCCACCCGCAAGTTGCCCGACGGCTCTGAGCGCGCGCTCATCGCCGCCTGCTCGATCGCTTCCGCCTCGCGCAGCAGACGCAGCGCGCGCTCGTGAAGATCGCGACCCTCTGGCGTGAGTGTCAGCGACCGGGTCGTGCGGGTGAAGAGTGGAACCCCCAGATGCCGCTCAAGGCGCTGGATGCTCTTGCTGACGGCTGAGGGTGAGACCGATAAGGAGCGAGCAGCGGCTGTGAAGCTACCCATCGAGCCAGCACGCGCAAACGCGATCAGGCCGGTCAACCGCTCCAAAAGCATTTGTTCCTTCATGGCACTATTGAAGCGCCATTGGAGCAGATTATCAATGCCGGGACCGGTGTTATATCGGTGTCTGAGCACCGAACGGCGAAAGGAGATCATGATGAGCGATACAATGAAGGCGATCCGGCAGCACGCGTTCGGCGGTCCCGAGGTGCTGGTCTATGAGGATGCCCCGAAGCCTGAGGTGAAGCCAGGCGAAGTGCTGGTCCGGGTTCACGCCGTCGGCCTCAATCCACCCGACTGGTATCTGCGTGAGGGCTATAAGATGCTTCCGCCCGAATGGCAGCCGCGGGTGTCGTTCCCGCTCATCCTCGGGACCGACATCTCCGGCGTCGTCGAGGCCGTGGCCGGCGATGTCGAAGGTTTCTCCGTGGGTGACGAGGTCTATTCGATGGTCCGATTTCCCTCGGGCCTCGCTGGCGACAGCAGGGCTTACGCCGAGTATGTCAGCGTGCCGGCTTCCGAAGTCGCGATCAAGCCGGCCGGGATCGACCATGCGCACGCCGCGGGGGCGCCAATGTCGCTGCTCACCGCGTGGCAGTTTCTGGTCGATCTGGGGCACGACGTGCCCAACCCGTTACAACCGTATCCGCATGTGCCGGTACCGTTGGAAGGCAAGACCGTTCTCGTCAATGGAGCGGCTGGCGGCGTCGGACATTTCGCGGTGCAGATCGCCAAGCTGAAAGGCGCCCATGTCATCGCCGTGGCGTCGGGCAAGCACGAGGCGCTTCTGCGCGATCTCGGCGCCGACGCGTTCATCGACTACACCAAGACGCCTCCCGAGGACGTGGCGCATGACGTCGATCTTGTGGTCGACGCCGTGGGCGGACCCGGCACCGGACGGTTTTTGCGCACGCTGAAGCCGGGCGGCGCACTGTTTCCTGTCTTTCCTCTTGGGTTCACCGGCGCGGAGGATGCGAAAAAGCTGGGCGTCACGGTCTCGGCGACTCAGGTCCGGTCGAGTGGCGCGCAGCTGGCGGAGATTGGAAGCTTGCTTGCTGCAGGCACGATCCGGGTCGTCCTCGACAGCACCTATGCCCTTGCCGACGCGCGGCTTGCGCACGAGCGAGCTGCCAAGGGGCACATTCAAGGCAAGATCGTCCTGGCGGTAAAATGACGTCAATCCCAAAGCCGCGCCTTGGGACGGCGCCTGGTTCGAGATGGTCGGCGCTTTGATGAGCGAAGCGGCAAGGCCGTCCGGGCTGCCGGCGGGGCTGAGTGTGTCGTTTGTCGAGCCCATTCGGACGGCGGCTCGCCGTCGGAGGTGTAGTTTACGGCATCCGCTCCGACGTCATCGATCCGGCTGCTTGAACGTAAACATCGTTCAAAAAATCTCGGTTTGCTCTCTTGAACTGAGTTTTTGGTTCTCCCAAATCCTTCTGCGTCGGGGCTTCGGCCCGACCAATAGGCGTCGCAGAGACGCTGTGACGCTGCTTGTAATCCATGTTGCTTTACGGAGGATATGGCTATGAGAAGCTTCGATTATAGGCCCCTTTACCGCTCGACGGTGGGCTTCGATCGCCTTCTCGACATGCTCGATACCAGCGTGCGCTCAGACTGGCCGCCTTACAACATCGAGAAGAAGAGCGACAACGACTACCGCATCACCATGGCGATCGCCGGCTTCAGCCCGGATGAGGTGGAGCTCACCCAGGACGGTCCTGAGCTCATCGTGACGGGACAGAAAAGGCCGAGCCAGGAGAATAGGCAGATTCTTCACCAAGGGTTGGCGATCGGCGATTTCAAACAGGCGTTCAAGCTTGCCGACCACGTCAAGGTCGCCAATGCTACGTTGGAGAATGGCCTGCTGTCGGTCGATCTGGTGCGGGAGATTCCCGAGGAGTTGAAGCCTCGCCGGATCGCCATCGGTTCGACGCGCAACGCCCCATCGGCGGGAGACAACGGCAAGACGAAGCAGATCAGCCAAAATACGGAGCCGCAGCGCAAAGCTGCCTGAGCCCGTCGACCAAACCTAAACCCTGCGATTTGCCTCCCGATCTATCCGGGTGTCACGAATTGCGGAGAAACGGAGATGACTGAATATAGCAGCTTTTCAAACATTGATCGCCATAAAGCACGCCGCAGCGCTGGACATCCGATATTCCAGCAGCCTGATGACGTTATAAATGATCCGGAGATGAGCCGTGCTGAGAAGCGGGCCCTGTTAGCCTCCTGGGCGTCTGACGCCCGCGCAGTTCCGGGCTCTCCATCGCTGCGTCAGCTAGAGGATGGCTCTATTGTCGAGGTGGACGAGATTCTGCGCGCTTTGAAGGCGCTGGACACATTCGACAGCCTCACGCTTTCGACGAACCCATCCTTTGGGCTGGGGCATATGCCGCCGGAGCGGCGGCGCCGCTCCGCGCTGAGAAAATGGTCTCGCATCGTATCCCGCCGCCGGCGCGATGACGACGACGATCCGCCGCCTTGTCCCGCTCTGGCCACCATACCGCCAAGAATCGGCGGGGGTGGAGCTTTTGTTCATCCCGAACCTGCGCTGGCATGAGCCAGCGCAGTGGCGATTTTGACCAACCTACCGGCCGCTTAAGGCACGTGCCGCATCCGTCGGTGTCTTGGCGATCCAACGCTGGCGATCGTCGCTGACTTGTCTGGGAAGGCCCCGCCTCACGGCGGGACCTTCTACGTGGCGTCTCAGTCGCGGTTCGGACGAGAGCAGATGACCGAATGGCTGTCCGGCATTCCACCTCGAATCAACGTAGCCCTTCTCGGGCGGCGGGCATCGCGACCCCGATGGGTGCGTACTTGATCGGAGGCGATCGCGCCGTAAGGCCGCCGAAAAGGGGCATCGGCTTGACCTCGGCTTAAATGGTCTCGCGAGAGGATCGTCACCGGACCCGGCGGAGACCGCCTGCGGGCTCCGTGAGCGAAGCGAATAGAGCCGTCCGCCGCAGGCGGCTCGCCAAAATCTTGATCGCCCAAGCCAAGCGCAAAGGCGAATGCCTCCAGGGTCTGACCTGCATGATCGACATTCCAGCAAGGATCCGAGACTAGAGGAGATCGCCGGCTTCGATCGATCAAGGGAGAAGTTTCATAAAGACCGAGATGATGCTGGCCGCGGGAATGCTGCTGGTTGCGGCGACGACGCTCGCCTCGGATCCACCCTTTCAGGCCAGTCCAACACAACGGCCGTTGCCAGCTTCCTGTCCGGACAGCCTTGCGGCGACGTTCTCGATTTGCGGCGAAGCGCGGCGCGTGAACTGCGTCGTCGACGGCGACACCTTCTGGCATCTGCGGGTCAAGATCCGCATAGCGGATATCGATGTTCCCGAACTGAGTCCGCCGCACTGCGAGACAAAGCGGATGAAGGGAGAGGCGGCCAGGCGCAGACTCCTCGATTTACTCAATGCCGGTGCGTTCTCTCTCGTCGCCGCAGACCGGGACGAAGACCGTTTCGGCCGCAAGCTGCGCGTGGTAAGGCGGGCCGGCCACTCCCTTGGCGCGACATTGATCGCCGAAGGGCTCGCTCGCCCTTGGGGCGGCCCGCGTCGAAACTGGTGTGACTGACTGATCAGGCTGATGAATCGGTCAGCGCAGATTGATTCATGAAAGGCGTTGGACGCCGCTTCTAAAGGAAGCGAGACTTACGTCATGGCCAACGAGGTTCCTGAACAGCTCCATCTGCATCGCGTCGAGCCGGCCCGAAACATGCGGCGCTTCTACGCGCTCGCGCTTCAACCGACGCTGTTCGGCGGCGCGTCGGTCATCCGGAACTGGGGGCGCATCGGAACCAACGGCCAGTCGATGATGGAGACCTTCGACCAGCCCGAGGAAGCCTCCGTCGCTCTAGGCCGGCTTGAGCGTGCAAAAAGGCGGCGTGGCTATCGCGATGTTGGCGCTGCAGAACGCAACTAGCGGCTGCCAGGCGCGACATGGCGAAGGCCCCGCCTCACGGCGGGGCCCGCTCGTCGCCCGGGTCAGTCGCGGTTCGGCCGAGACCAGATCAGCTGCAGGCCTTCCTCGCCTTCGACCTCGACCAGGGTCGCGTAGATCGGGGCGGGGAAGCTCGGATCGTCGAGCTTGACCGAGAGGTAGTCGCGGTCCGTTTGGTCGGAGTGCTTCTGCCAAGCGGCGCCGAGCTCGGCATTCGCTGCGGCGAAGATGCGGAAGTGCGGGCCCTTGTCGGAGGGGTTTTCGACGCGGACCAGCCGAGCTTTGACGTTCAAGGTCAGGGTGCGGATGGTGCCCGTGAAGCCGCTGCCGTTCGAGGTGAAGGTGCCGATGTTAGCCATTGTCTCGTTCCCTTGTTTCAGGGCCGCGCCCATCGCGACCCGATGGCGGTCGTGAGGCCGGAGGCGATCGACCCGCACCCGAAGGGCTGCAACGCAGTGGAAGGCGGCCGGAGACGGCTTTTTTGTCTCGCGATGCAAAGCCGAAGGCGGCGGAAAAAAGTCGTCGCAGGACGTTGCGGGGACAAGATCGAGAGGACGCTTGCGTGCTCGTCCTTCGGTCAGACCAGGCCAATCGGGCTCGTGTTGGGGGTGGCTTTCGCAAACACCTCGGGAATGATGACAGGCTCACATATCGACACCGTTATCGCATTCGACGGCAACATCACGGTGCACTTGCCCCTTCAGGCCGGCGTCGATCGCGCCGACCGCAACCGTCTCCGGCAAGGGATCCGCGACCACCCGCCTTCGCGCGAATATCGTGGCACCGCGGCCGCCCGGCGCGCGAGGTCCGGTTCGCACGATTTCTCGGCCGTCCCACTCGACAATCCAGACTCCACACCCACAACACCTGACATGCTGGCCGGATGGCGAAGGCTGGCTCCTGCGTGTCGCTCTGACCCGCCACCTCTACACTTAATCGACGACGGGTCCGCCGAGAGGCGGGGCCTTCACCCGAGGGACGTAAGCGCTTCCTTCCGGATGCGGCGACACTCGGTGGCAGCGCCGACACAAAAAGGGGCCTAAGCCACCTCCGCCTCGCGCTGCCGATGGTCGGCTTCGGTGAGCGCCTGAACAAGACGCAGCTGCGTTTCGCGGTGCTCCCTGCGCGTCAGGATGCAGTGCGCAAGCTCAGCGCGGAGTTCTGCGATTTCGGCGTAGATGTCACGAATGTCTTCCATATGAACCTCCTTCGTCTCGATGACGGAGGCACGCACCAGGTGTTGGAGGGACGGGTCAGGGATCGCGAGGCGACCGGCAGAGCCGGCGCGTGGGGGTGCCGAGTTTCTGACGGCGCCCAACGGGCGGCGGCGGAAAATTGGGGGCAACCGCGCGTCCTTGACGCGGCCCGACTGCCGGTATGATCGGCCATCAATGAGAGAGAGATGGCCGTGGCTCGACGTTATGGCTGGCCCATCCTTTCTTGCTTCTGCAGCGCGCTGCGGGATCGGCTCTGCCGATAGTCGAGGCGCCGCGTTGCTCGGCGCCAGCGCAACCGGCTCAGTGAGCCGGGCCGCGCTCGTAGGGGTCGAATTCGTGGATCAGTTCGAGATCGTCGGCGTCTTCGAGCTCCTCGGAGGGGAGGGCGCCATAGGCATCGCCGGATTTGAAGAGCGTCACCGGGACCATGAGGGTGCGGGCAAGCTGGAACGCGTGATTCTGGGCAAGGGAAAGATCGTGCGACATCTCGAAGGCTCCATCCGGAGCGGGCCAATTCCCGCTCGATGGCTCCTCGATGGACCGCCTTCGGTCGCGATCACCGCGAAGGCGCAGCCGCAGCGGCGGCAGCTTGCTAGCCGACCCCTTGTGGGTTGATCGTGGAAGATCCGGAGGAGGGCCCAGGACGCCATCGCTGAAGAGCGGGATTGGTTCGCGGCGGGCGAGACGACCTGTGTGCTACGTCCTTTTCCCTCGCCGGAAGCTGCTGGGAACGCCGCGGCTTCCCGCAATGGGCCGCCGTCCATACTCCGCAGCAATCACCGATCCAAATCGTCCCCGGCCAGCAGGCGGGCTGCCGATCCCAACCGGGCCGCGCGCGGCCAACGCGTTTCAGCCGGCGCTTTCGCGCCTTCGCACTTTAGAGCAGCGCGAGTTGCCCCTCAAAGATTCCGACCGCGTCTTCGAGCGAGGAGACCGTGACGCCGACGAGCCGGATGCCCTTCTCGACCGGAAACAATGGATCGAGCAACGCCCGCGACAGCTCGTCGACTTGCGCCGCGGTCTGAAACGGTTGCGAGACGGTACGGCTTCGCGTTATCCGCTGGAAGTCGGCGTACTTCACCTTCAGCGTCACCGTGCGCGCCCGCAGTTGCTTCGCTTCGCAGAGACGCCAAACCTTCGCGACAAGAGCGCTGATTTCAGAATACACGCTCTCACTGTCGAACAGGTCGGTCTCAAAAGTGTCTTCCGCGCCGATCGACTTGCGCGGCCGATCGGGCTCGACAGGCCGATTGTCGATTCCACGGGCAATTCGATAGTACCAGCCTCCCGCTTTTCCGAAGTGTTGCTGCAGGAAGGCGAGCGGTTTCGCCTTGAGATCAGCGCCGGTGAGAATGCCAAGCCGCTCCATCTTCTCCGCCGTCGCAGGCCCAACGCCGTGGAATCTCTTCACCGGGAGCGCCTCGACGAAAGATGGGCCTTTGCTGGGTGTGATGACGGCCTGGCCGTTCGGCTTGTTGAGGTCGCTCGCCATCTTCGCAAGGAATTTGCAATATGAAATGCCGGCGGAGGCATTGAGGCCCGTGACCTCCTTGATGCGCGCGCGGATGATGGTCGCGATCTCGCTCGCGATCTCAATGCCGTGCTTGTTCTCCGACACGTCCAGATAGGCTTCGTCGAGTGAGAGCGGCTCGATCAGATCGGTATGTTCGGCGAAGATCTCGCGGATCTGTGCCGACACCGCGCGGTACACATCGAATCTTGGTGGCACGAAGATGAGGTCGGGACAACGGCGCTTGGCCGTGATCGACGCCATCGCCGAGCGAACACCGAAAGCACGCGCTTCGTAGCTCGCTGCCGCGACGACGCCACGCGCCTCCGACCCGCCGACGGCAACGGGTCGTCCGCGCAAGTGTGGATCGTCACGCTGTTCGACCGACGCATAAAAGGCATCCATGTCCACATGGATGATCTTGCGCGGGATGATGTCCGACTCCGTTGCCACGGCACAACGTCGTCAAAGCGCGAGCATGGATTGGTCGCGGGCGTGGTGAAAACGAGAGACACGAAAGCTTCCGGCCGGCAGGGGACACAAGATGTCCGTCTCGGGTCGCATAGCATCGAGCCAGCCCATGCGCTCATTTCGACGTAGCACCGCCATCTGGCGGTCTTGATAGGGCGCGATATCGCCGTTCGATTCGATGGTGATGATCGCATAGGCCTCGGGCCAGTCGCGCGTCGCCGGCCGCCAAATTCCGGCAAAATAAAACCAGTCGCCATTCGCAAGCCTGAAGCTGTAGTCCTTACCGTTGCTACGATGGCGAAACTCGGTTGCCGGGACGAGGCAGCGATGATTGGGAAAGGTTCGTCCCTCGCCGTGTACGACGGTGCAGGGGCGTGCGCCGGTCTCGCCCGGCTTCAGGCCCCACGGCAGTTCGACCATCTCGACCTCGTCGCCGGAGCGTCGAACGATGACGCGGCGTTCGTCGAGTGGTGCATCAGAATTGAAGGCCTTCACGGTCATGGCATTTTAGAACATAATAGGAACGCCACTCCAGTGCAAGCCAGGAAAGGGGGAGCGATGTGCAATGACTATCGGCTGATGGTGGATGTCGCCTCGATCGTCGAGGACTTCGCCGATCTCAAGATCAAAATCCGCTTCAGCGAAGGCTCGCCGAACATCGAGGCTCGCGAAGATATCAAGATCACCGACATGGGTCCGATCATCCGCCCGGTCGAAGGCGCGAGCGACGAAGCCGACCTGGTGCAGCGCCGGTGGAGCTGGCCCGGCCAGAACAAGAGACCGGTCTATAATTTTCGCTCGGATGGTCGCGAGTTCACCAGCAACCGCTGTCTCATCGTTGCGGATGGGTTCTACGAGTTCACTGATCCGGCGGAAAAGGGAAAGAAGAAGAAGGACAAATGGCTGTTCACGAAGCGCGACGAGCCGATCTTCTGCATCGCTGGAATCTGGCGTGACGCCAAGGATGTCGGCGAGGCCTACACGATGCTGACGATGGAGCCGGGGCCTGATATCAAGCCCTACCACGATCGGCAGATCGTCATTCTTGAGCGCTCCGCGTGGGCTGACTGGCTCAATCCCGCGATCTCGGCGAAGTCGCTGATCAAGCCGCTGCCTGCCGGGACGTTGTCTGTCGCACAGGTTGGTTGACGGCGCCTCAAGCGCGGACGGGCGTCACGCGCCGACGGGGCGCTGCGCGCCTCGCGGATGTGGTCGCATCCGCAAGCTCGATCCAGACGGGGGCGTGATCGCTGCTCTTTTCCCATCCGCGCACTACAACGTCGACCTGAGCGTCGACGAGGCGTTCGGCAAGCGGCGGGCTAAGCAGCAGATGATCGATGCGCAGCCCGGCATTCCGTGCAAACGCATTTCGAAAATAGTCCCAGAAGGTGTAGATGGCCTCGTCGGGATGGAGCGTACGGAGCGCGTCGGTCCAACCTTGTTCGAGTAGCCGGAAATAGGCTGCGCGCGCTTCGGGAGCGAAGAGAGCGTCGTCGAGCCAGCGCTCGGGCTTGTAGACGTCGAGATCGGTCGGCATCACGTTGAAGTCGCCTGCGAGCATCACCGGCTGGCCGGTGGCGAGAAGTTCGCCGGCATGCGCGATCAACCGGTCGAACCAGCGAAGTTTGTAGTCGAATTTCGGACCGGGCTTTGGATTGCCATTCGGCAAATAGAGTCCGCCGATCAGGATGCCGTTGACGGCAGCCTCGATATAGCGGCTGTGGCTATCGTCCGGATCGCCGGGAAGACCGCGGCGGGTTTCGTGGATCTGTCCGACGCGGCTGAGAATGGCGACGCCATTCCAGCTCTTCTGCCCCTGCCAGATCGCGTCGTAGCCGAGATCGCGGATCGGTTTGTCCGGAAATTTCTCCTGCGGCGCCTTCAGCTCTTGGAGGCAGACGATATCGGGTTGCGATTCTGCGAGCCATCGCAGGAGAACGGGGAGGCGGCCATTGATGCCATTGACGTTGTAGGTCGCGATTTTCATGGATTAGATATCGGGCAAAACTTGTTCGGCACGGCCCCAGCTTGCCAGGGTTTTGGAGCTCGTGCGGCGCACCAGCTCCGGTGCATCGCCGATGTGAAAATGCGCCGGCGAGTCGATGGTCTTCATCTCGCCCCAGCTTATCGGCGCGGCAACCGAGGCGCCGGCGCGCGTGCGGGCGCTATAGGGCATGACCGCTGTCGCGCCGCGCTGGTTGCGCAGATAGTCGACGAAGATGCGGCCCTTGCGCCGGGCCTTTGCAAGCGCCGCAGTGAAATGCTTCGGATCGTTCTGCGCGACCGCCTGCGCGAGGCGATAGGCGAAGTCCTTGACCTGCGGCCACTCGGCTTTCGGCGTGAGCGGCGCGATGACATGCACGCCCTTGCCGCCGGTCACCATTGGAAAAGTCTCGAGGCCCATCGATTTCAAGATGTCGCGGAATTGGAAGGCAGCCTCGCGAACCGCCTCGAAATCGAGCCCTTCATCGGGGTCGAGATCGAAGATCAGCCGATCCGCCTTCTCGACATCTTCGATACGCGCGCCCCAGCCATGGAATTCGATCGTTCCCATCTGCACGCAGGTCATGAGCCCATCGGCATCGTCGATATAGAGATAGGGCTCTTCGTGGCCATCCTTCTCGACAATCCCGATGTGGTGAACCGCCTCGCCGAAGCTTCCGGCATCGTGCTTCTGGAAGAAACATTGCTTTGCGCGGCCCTGTGGGCAGCGGACAAGGCTGATCGGCCGGCTGCCGATCCAGGGCAGCATGATCTCGGCGACCGCCGCATAGTGGTCGGCGAGCTGGCCTTTGGTGATATTGGCTTCCGGATAAATGACGCGGTCGCGGCTTGTGATGACGACCGTGCTTGTCGCCGGCGCCGGCCGTTCAGCGGCGTGATGCTCAGTCTCGAGCACGACGGCCTCGGGCTTCTTGTCCTCGCGCAGCCCGAGATAGCTGGGGTGACGAAGCGTTCCCTCGTTGGTCATCTCGGTATAGGCGATCTCGGCCACGAGCCTCGGCCGCAGCCAATGCGCGCCGCGGACCTCGGCGCGTGGTGCCTCGACCGTCGCTGCCTTCTGTTCGAGTGGCGCCATGATCTTCATCAGGCGCGCGAGTTCGGCCGCATCGAAGCCGGTGCCGACCTTTCCGGCGTAGCGCAGCGTGCCGCCGTCATGGACGGCGAGAATGAGCGACCGGAAGGCGCGGCTCTTGTCGGACGGCGTCCAGCCGGCGATTACGAATTCTTGCCGCTTGATGCATTTGGTTTTCACCCAGCTGCCGGCGCGTGCGCCGACATATCGCGAGTTGGCGAGCTTAGAGACGACACCCTCGAGCCCGGCCGCACAAAAGCTCTTGAGCAGCTTCTCGCCGTTTCCCTGGATATGATCCGAGTAGCGAATGTGGGTGCCCTTCGCGGGAAGAATTCCCTTGAGCTTGGTTTTTCGCTCGAGAAGGGGAAGGCTGGTCAGATCATCCCCATTGAGTTCGAGCAGATCGAACGCGAAATAGTCGATGCTCGCCGGAGCGCCCTTCAGCGCGCCCTGCAGCTTCTGGAAGTTCGAGCGCCCCTCGGGATCGAGCACGACCGCCTCGCCGTCGATCAGGGCGGATTGGACCTTGAGTTGACGCGCATCGGCGAGAATCGAGGGAAAGCGGCCGGACCAGTCGAGGCCCGAACGGGTATAGGCACGCGCCTCGCCCCCACCGACGGCGACGAGCGTGCGATAGCCGTCATATTTCATCTCGTGAATCCAGCGGTCGCCGGCCGGAACCGCGTCGACCAGCGTAGCGAGCTGAACGGGACGGAATGCCGGCGCCACCGCGGATGTTCGCGCCGACGAAGACTTCGTCTCGCGTGCGGTCGATCTTGCTTTTGTTTTGGGCGCCGTCGCCATGATCGAACGACCTGTCCTTTGATCGCGCAACTGTCCTGGATGAACAGCCTTAGCCGCGCTGCGTTTATTTCTTCAGCTTTTCGGCGGCTGCGTTGAGTTTGTTGCGATCATTGCCGATCCGCTTGATCAGGCCCTCGGCTTGGTCCTTCGTGATGCCGTGCTTTTTAGCGAAATAACTGACTTCGTAGCCTTCGCCGCCGGCGACGCGCCGACGGTCGGCATTGCCTCGTTTCGATTTGTCGTCGGCCATTTGCATCTCCCTGGGGCTTGATCGGTCCGTCGAGTTGATTTCCGATCCTTATGGTAATTGCAGCGGTATTGTTGATCGGCCTTCGAATGCTTTCAACTGTGAAACGGGTTTAGTTTCGCGGCCGCCGCTAGTGGAAATTCCGCGTTTTCACCTTGATGGTGTCGATATGGAGGTCTGGCACATAGATGTCGCGCGTTCGCACCGCCCTCGGCGGCTGCTCGCGTGGATCGGGGGCCGAACCGCCTTTGCGGACCTGATCGCCGCGACCGTAAAGCAGCGGAAAGCTGGCCTCGCGCTCGCCGACGCTGGCCAGCTCTCCCGACAGGTCGACGATCCGCTGCGCGACCAGATGAACCACCTCGCCCTCGCGTTGGATGCGGCCGTGCACGGCGATCATGCTCGCCGCCATGATGGCGCGGCGATTGGTTTCGAAGACCTTCGGCCAGACGACGAGGTTGGCAATGCCTGTCTCGTCCTCCAATGTGATGAACATCACGCCCTTCGCTGACCCGGGCCGCTGGCGGACCAGGACGATGCCGGCTGCTTCGAGCCGGCGGCCGTCGCGCGATTCCATCGCCTCCGCGCAGGAGACGATGCGCCGACGATGCAGGTCGCTGCGAAGAAACGAGACCGGGTGACTGCGCAATGACAAGCCGACATGCCGGTAGTCTTCGACGACTTCGCCGCCCGTTTTCATCGATCGCAGCGCCACCGCGGGTTCGTTGAGCTCGGCGCTCGGTCCGTGATCGCGCGCCGCGGCGGCCACGAATAACGGCAAAGGTTCGTCCCTGAGAGCCTTGATCGCCCACAGCGCCTCGCGCCGGGCGAGACCGAGGGCCGGCCGAAACGCATCCGCCTCGGCCAGGAGAACGAGTGCGGCTTGCGGCACGTCGGAGCGGCGCCAGAGGTCGTCGACCGAGGCGAAGGGTTGATCGGCGCGGGCCGCAAGGATCCGGGCGGCGTGGCCATTGGCGAGACCGCGAACCATCCGCAGGCCGAGCCTGACCGCAAAGCGGCTTTCGTCGCGGGTTGGCTCCAGCGTGCAATCCCAGCGCGAGGCCGTGACGCAGACCGGGCGCACCTCAATGCTGTGCTCGATCGCGTCTCTTACGATTTGCGCCGGCGCATAAAAACCCATGGGCTGGCTGTTGAGCAAAGCAGCGCAGAAGACATCCGGATGCCAGCATTTAAGCCAAGCGCTGGCGTAGGCGATCAGGGCGAACGACGCGGCATGGCTTTCCGGGAATCCATACGAGCCAAACCCCTCCAATTGCCGAAACGTCTGCGCGGCGAAATCGCGCTCGTATCCGTTGGCGACCATGCCGTCTATCAATTTGGTCTTGAACGATGAGACCCCGCCCGTGAACTTGAACGTGGCCATCGATTTGCGCAGCATATCGGCTTCGCCGGGCGTGAAGCCCGCGCAGGTGATCGCCACCCGCATCGCTTGCTCTTGAAACAGGGGCACGCCCAAGGTTTTTCCGAGCACCTGCTCGAGCTCGGGCTTGGGGTAATGGACGGGCTCGCGTCCTTCGCGGCGGCGAAGATAGGGATGGACCATGTCGCCCTGGATCGGGCCAGGCCGAACGATCGCCACCTGGACGACGAGGTCGTAATAGGTCCTGGGCTTGAGACGGGGGAGCATCGACATCTGCGCGCGGCTTTCGATCTGAAACGTCCCGAGCGTATCGGCCTTCCTGATCATGGCGTAGGTACGAGGATCCTCGGCAGGAATCGTCGCAAGGTCGAGCTCGACGCCCTTGTGCTGCGCGAGCAGATCGAGACCCTTCTTCATGCAGGTGAGCATGCCCAAGGCGAGGACGTCGACCTTCATAAATCGCAACGCGTCGATATCGTCCTTGTCCCACTCGATGACCTGCCGGTCCTTCATGCTCGCCGGTTCGATCGGCACGAGATCGTCGAGCCGATCGTGGGTCAAGACAAAGCCGCCGGGGTGCTGTGAGAGATGTCGTGGCGCGCCCATGAGCTGGCGCGCGAGATCGAGCGTCAATCGCAGCCGTCGATCGGCCAGATTGAGATTGAGCTCCTCGACATGGCGATTTTCAACGCCTTCCTCGGACCAGCCCCAGACCTGGCCCGAGAGCGACGAAATCAGATCTTCGGGCAGGCCGAGCGCCTTGCCGACATCGCGCAATGCGCCTTTCGTGCGATAACGGATCACGGTCGAGCACAGAGCGGCATGATCGCGGCCGTAGGTCTCGAACACCCACTGCATGACGATCTCTCGCCTTTCGTGCTCAAAATCGACGTCGATGTCGGGCGGCTCGCGGCGCTCTTCGCTGACGAAGCGCTCGAACAACAGGTCGTTGCGTCCGGGATCGATCGAGGTGATGCCGAGAACGTAGCAGACGGCGGAATTCGCGGCCGAGCCGCGTCCCTGGCACAGGATGTCGCGTGAGCGCGCGAACCTGACGATGCTGTTGACCGTCAGGAAATACGGCGCGTAGTCGAGTTTGTTGATGAGGCGCAGCTCGTGCAGGAGGACAGCGCGCACCTCGTCGGGCAGCCCTTCGGGATAGCGCGTCGCCGCGCCCTCCCAGGTGAGCTTTTCAAGCGTCTCCTGCGGCGAGAGCGAAGGATCGTCGCGCTCCTCCGGATATTGATAGGCGAGTTCGTCGAGCGAAAAACGGCAGCGATCGGCGATTTCAAGCGTGCGCGCCAAAGCGTCGGAGTAACGCGTGAAGAGGCGATGCATCTCTTCGGGCGGCTTGAGAAAGCGATCGGCATGACGCTCGCGCCGATCGCCGAGCGCGTCGATCGTGACGTTGTGCCGGATGCATGTGACGACGTCCTGCAGGATCCGGCGATCGGGCGCGTGGAAGAGGACGTCATTGGTCACGACGGTTCGGACCTTCGCGGCCGCAGCGGCGTTCGAGAGTGCGTGAAGCCGCAGTTGATCGTTCGGCCGGCGCCGGAGCGTGAGCGCCATATAGGCGCGATCGGCGAATGCGTCGTGCAGCTGGCGCAGGTGCAATCGGCAATCATCATCGGCCGTGTCCGGCACGAGCACCGCGATGAGGCCCTCGCCGTAAGCAACGACATCGGCCCATCCGAGGCTGCACTTGCCCTTGCCGGCGCGTCGCTTGCCTAGCGAGAGCAATCGGCAGAGCCGCGAATAAGCGGACCGGTCGCTCGGATAGACCAGGAGCGACATGCCGTCGGAGAGATCGAGGCGGCAGCCGACGATCAGGCGCACGCCGGTTGCCTTCGAAGCTTCGTGTGCGCGCACGATGCCGGCGAGGCTGTTGCGGTCGACGATCGCGAGCGCCTCGATGCCCTGCACCGCCGCCTGGGCGAAGAGCTCGTCGGCCGAGGAGGCTCCGCGCAGGAAGCTGAAGTGCGATGTCGTTTGCAACTCGACATAGCGATGGGTGCTCATCCGAACACCCCGTGCATGAACCAGCGATGCGATCCGGTCGCAGCGTCTTCGCCGTCGCCGGCGCGATACACCCAATATCGCTCGCCGGCCTCGTCCTCGAGCCGGAAATAGTCGCGCACCGCGACGAGTTCGGCATCACGCTTCCACCATTCGCCGAACACGCGCTCGGGCCCGTCGGCCCGTCGCACACGGCGGCGGATACCGCGCCAGGTAAAAGTGACCGGCGGATGGTCGGGCAAGAGCGCGACAGTCTCAATCGGCTCGGGGCGCGGCAGCAGGCGGGCCGGTCGCGGCCAATGGCCCGGCCAGGTGGCGCCGGTATCGGGCGCCATCGCAGGAATTTGAGCGACGGCCCGCTCGGGCACGTCGCTCGATAGCGGCGCCGCGCGGTAGACGGCGCGCTCACCGACGCGGTTGGCCAGCGTGTCGATCAGGTCGGACACATCGGGGATGGCCTCTTCGATGAGCGCGCTGACGGTCTGCTTGCGGACCAATGGTTCGGCGATGCTTGCGACGAGGGTCAGGACTTCAATGCCGAAGCCGGGATCGATCGTCTCGATCCTGTCGCACAAGAGGCGGGTGAGGCGCTTCGCGTCGCGAACGGGCACAGCCATGCCGACGCGGATTGCCTGGCGCTGGTTGTCGACGCGCCGCAGATGAAGATCTAGCCGTCGCGCACCGAGGTCCATTTCCTCAAGGCGTTCGCACAGCGCGACGACGAGCTTGCCGATGTAACGCGCGATGGTCTCGGCGGCGCCGATCGGTTCGGCAAAACTGCGCCGGACCTCGATGAGATCGGCCGGCCGAACCGGATCGATCGGCTCCGCCGCCGCGCCGATCGCCTGATCGAGCCGCCGCCCGAGCTCGGGACCGAAACGAAGCGTCAGCGGCGCACGCGGCTGCAATAGGAGGTCCCCGATCCACTCGAAGCCGAGCACACGCAGATCGTGGGTCATGGCGGCCGGCAAACGTAGCGCTTCCAACGGCAAGGGAGAGATAGTCGCCGGACAATGTCCGGGCGCTGCGACGAAAGCCGGCTGTGCGACATAGCGGGCGAAGGCGTGCGCAGCGCCCCAGCTGTCGGCGACGGCGGCGCGCGCGGAGATGCCGGACATGGCAAGGCGCCCGATCAGCGCATCGAGCATCGCCTCCTCACCGCCATGGAGATGGTCGGCGCCCGTGGTGTCGATCACGATGCCGTCGTCGCCATCCACCGCGACGATGGGGGCAAAACGTTGCAGCACCCATAAGGCGAGGCGCTCGAGCGCCTCGAAATCTGCGACCGGATCGGCATCCTGGATGAGCAGGTCCCGTACGAGGACCTGCGCCTTCGCGACCGGCATGCCAGGCCGAAGGCCAGCCGCCTGCGCGGCGGCATCCGCCGACACCACCACGCGCCGGCTTCCTTCCCGGCCGATCAGGATGAGCGGGGCCTCAAGCGGAGGCGCCGCGTCGCCGCCCTTCCGCCGCAGCCGGTCGGTCGACCAGCTCGGCAGGAAGAGCGAGACAACCCGTGTCATCGCAAGCCTCCAACTCGAAATCTGCACTCTCGCCCGCGCGGGCGCGGATCAATTCGACGAGCCATCGATGACGGCCCACACCGGGAACCGGAAGCGGCGACGAGGGCAACACCGAAATTCTCCAGCGCGTCATGGCTGCGGTCGGTTGCCCGAAATCGGCTGCCTCGGTCTGGCGCCGCCAGCGCCGGAGCGCGATACCGATCGTACCGGCTCCTTCAGCCGCGAGTTGGAGTCGCCGTGACGCAGTCATCGAGAGACGCGCGACCTCGCCAACGACGGCGCCCAGTCCGCCATGACGAAGACCCTCCTCCATGCAGGCGAGAAGCGACTTGTCGTCACCCGCCTCGACGTAGATCACCCTGTCGGGCGGCAAACCTGCCTGGGCAAGTGCGGGCGCGAAAAGGTCTGGGCGCGTGATGCACCACAGGACCTTGCCTTTCGTCCGCGCTGCGACGCCGCCGGCGAAGAGGGCTGCGGCCGCGCCGTCAACGGCGCCGAATCCGCCGCCCGCCACCTCGTGCAGAGCGCCGAGTGCCAGCCCTCCGCCGGGAAGTCGTGAGTCCACCTCGGCGATTCCGAATGGAAGCACCGATTTCGCGCGCGGGGTTCGACCCTCGATCTTCTCGATTTGCGCGCGCAACGACTCTATGGCGGGCTGCGGCCGCACGTTGGTCCTTGACCTCCTGCGATGGCTCTTGCATCATGTTCTCTATTTGTTCTGTGCTGTTGGGGCGAGAGTCAAGAGCGGTTGAGCGAATCGCGTCTGAGGTGAGGCGATCGGGACGCGAAGGGCTTTGCCTTTGCGGGCGGGGCTGAGACAATTGCCGGTGTTCGTTCACCCAGAAGCATGATGCCGCCGCGGTTGCCCTACGATCTGCCTCGCAGCCTCCAACTGCCACCCCAGAAAAAGGGGTGATGATGGCTGGCTCAGCCTTGCGGCAGCTCATCCGGCCATCTTTGGGCGCCGTGCAGGACGCGCAGAATTCGGATCGTCTCAGCGGTCACGGCGTAGGCTGCCACATAGGGCGTGCCGGTGATGACGAGCTCGCGCGTGCCGGCGACGCGGCCGGGACGGCCGCTCTCCGGAAAGTCGACCAAGCGGCGCGCTGCGGTGGCGATCCGCTCGTCGACGGCGATCGCCGCGCGCGGATTGTCCGCTTCGATATGGGTGAAGATGCCGTCGCGATCGGCGAGCGCGAAGGCCGACCAGACGAGTTTCACGATCCGCCGGCGGCCTTGCGCCGGGCGTCCGCGCGGCGAGCGGCGAAATGCGTCTCGGCCTGCTCGTCAGGCACGTCGGGGCGCGTATCCTGCAGCGCCTCTTGCACCTTCGTCCGGAACCAGGCGTCATGCGCCTCGCTGTTGGTGACGAGTTCCAGCGGAAGCGCGCCTTCATTGGCGGTTCGGGTGAGCAGGATGCGCACGGCGTCCGACACCGTGAGCCCTATGCCCTCGAGCACGGCGGACGCGCGGTCCCGTACGTCAGCGTCGATTCGGGTCTGAACAAGCGCATTTGTGGCCATGATCGCCTCCTTTCCAAGGAAATGTAATGCAATTGAATGACGAATGCCAGCCCCCGTCAAAGGCCGGAGCGGAGAGCATCAAGCCGCCTCCGGCACAGTCTCCGCCTGCGGCTGCAGACCATGCAGATAGGCGCAGGCCCGCTGCGCGTGCGCGGCGGCCGAGAAGATGAAGCGCTTGTCGTTGGCGAGGACCGCGAGCCAGGATGCGAGGTAGCTCGCATGGTCGGCGCGCGGCTCGAGCTCGGGGACGATTCCTAGATCGGCGCTGACGAAACAAGCGCCCAGATCGGCGATCAGCTCCTCGCGGGCGCGTTCGCTGCGATCGCTGTGATAGCGCGAGAGATCGCGGTTGAGCCGATGCTCCGCGCCAGCCCAATGCACGGTCTCATGCGCCAGCGTGGCGTAATAGCTCTCCGGGTCGCGGAACGACTCGAAGGGCGGCATCTGAATGAGATCGAGCAACGGCGCGAAGAACGCCCTGTCGCCGCCGTGCCGGATGACGGCGCCGGTGTTGGCAAAGAATGCGTCGGCATGGGCGATGCGCTGCGCCGCCGCTGCGGGCGCCGCCGGCCGGGCGTATAAGTGCTCCGGCAAGCCGTCGATCTGGTCGACGCAGAAGACCGAATAAGCGCGCAGGAACGGAATCGCGCGCTCCACCTCGTCGCCATGCTCGTCGGTCTCCGTTCTCGTGAGCCGATTGGCATAGACGACGGTCGTGCCGGTCTCACCCTTGCGGACATTGCCGCCGAGCTCAAGGGCCTGCTTGAACGTCATCCAGATCGGCGAGGCGAAGCCCCGCGCCACGGCCTCCGACCAGAGCAGCACGACATTGATGCCCTGATAGGGCAGGCCGTTGTGGCGCAGGGGCCGCGTGATGCGTCCGGCGCCATTCGCAGCGCTCCACGGCTGAATCCACGGGCGAACACCGCGTTCCAGGTCGGCGACGATGCGATCTGTGATCCGCGCATAGATGTCGACGCGGGACTTTGTTTGCTTACCAGTCATGATCCGAACCTCCGTTGGAGGCCGCGCCGATCGCGGCCCGTCACGGCGGTCCGCCGCGGAGGCCCGCACGGCCGCGCATCCGGTTGAGGTTCATGAGCGAGATGACTGGCGACGCGCCGGACCGGAACGTCAGTGGAGGACGGCCACGCCGTTGCGCTGCCGCGCAGGCCGGAGCATGGACCGAAAGCCGAGACGGGCGGCGATCGCCGCCCGCATCTCTCCTTCTCCTGCCTTCTTTTCGCGTCCGCGCTGCGCGACATGAAAAAAGCCGGTCCCGAAGGACCGGCCGGAATTGGTCGGAGAGGAAGAAAGGCGGGGCCGAAGCCCCGCCGGCGGCATCACTCGAATGCCGCCATCTGGACCTCTGCCGCCTTGCGGCTGACGGTCTCGCCGGGATGCTCGGGATGGCGCTCGAACGGCTTCCAGCTCTCGCCGACGACGTGCTCGTAAGCGGCGATCGCGCCTTCGGCCGCCATGCGCAGGGCGTGCGCCTGCACCCCGACTTCGGCGGCGAACTCGCGCTTGCGCTGGGCCGCGGAGTCGAAGCCGACGGGTCCGTCGAGGTCCTCGTCGCGGGCGTCGTTGGCCAATCGCGCCGTCGCCTCGCGGGCGTCGGTCACGGCCCGGCTGTAGAACTGCCCGGCGCCGTGGGCGGAGCCGACATAGGAGCCGACGATTCGCTGCAGGTGGATCTGCATGGCGCGTTCGCTGAGGCCCTCGCCGAGCACGTCCGCAGTCTCGGTGATGAGCCGCTGATGCAGATCGCGGATGCCGTCACTGTCGAGGATGGTGAGACCGAAGCTCTCGGCGATGCGGGTGGCCTGCGCTGCGTCGGGGCAGACGAGCCGGATCATTTCGACCGTGGTGCCGCGGCGAAGCTGGACAACGCGGGCGCTGGGGCGGGAT
>ERZ941671.44-NODE-44-length-70595-cov-6.559186_pt1 | contig 70595 bp, 74 predicted proteins | sample MGYA00521093_ERZ941671 | MGnify/ENA primary metagenome ERZ941671 (study PRJEB32759, sample SAMN07749878) | skin metagenome | biome: transportation; feature: city; material: polyester macromolecule | host: Homo sapiens | place: Hong Kong:MOS line | collected... | reverse complement strand
CCCCTCCGGGATGATGGACGGCCAGGTCCGCGTCATCCGTGAGGCCCTCGACGCGGCCGGTCACACCGACGCGGTGATCTTCGCCTACGCCGCCAAGTACTCCTCCGCGTTCTACGGACCGTTCCGCGAGGCCGTCGGTTCCTCCCTAGAGGGCGACCGCCGCACCTACCAGCAGGACCCCCGCAACTTCCGCGAATCCCTGCTGGAGGCCGAGCTCGATATCGAGGAGGGCGCCGACTTCGTCATGGTCAAGCCGGGCTTGCCGTATTTGGATGTCTTGTCCGCAATCGCGGAGACTTCCTCCGTGCCCGTCGCCGTGTACCAGGTCTCCGGCGAGTACGCGATGATCAAGGCCGGCGCCGCCAACGGCTGGGTCGATGGCGAGGCCATCATGCTCGAGTCGCTCACCGCATTCAAGCGCGCCGGTGCCGATCAGATCCTGACGTACTTCGCCACCGAAGCCGCACGCCTGCTCAAGTAAAGGATTTTTGTGACACAGCCTTCTTCTCGTCCGACGCCGCCGCCCGCGTCGCCCCCGGAGCGGATCGCCCCGGCCGAGCCCTGCATGCCGTCGATCAGCTGGCCATAGAGGTCGCGGATCTCGGCGGTCAGACGACGCTGGCCGAGATAGTAATCGTCGGGCGCCGGCGGCTTGTAGTTGGTCAGATTGAGAATGCCGACATCGACCGCGGCCAGCACCACCTTGGCATCCTCGCCGGGATTGAGCCCGCCGAGCTTGACCGGAATCTTCAAGGTGGAGCCCGGCCGCACCAGGGCGGGCGGCGACAGCGTGACGGCAAGCGTCCGCGTCTTCTTGTCGATACCGAACCATTTCAGCCCGATCGCGCGGCCCGGCATCCGCCCGGCCGCGACATCGAGCGGACGGCGCAGCGTCGTCATCACATAGGCGCCGGTGCCCCAGTCCTTGCCGACCGGCAGCTTGACCTGCTGGGTGCCTTCCTTGACGTCGACGCTTTGGGTCGTCAGCAGCCGGTCGCCGAGCACATAGACCGTGAGCTTGCCGGCGGTGCGCGCATTGACCGACACCGTCATGGTGTCGCCTGAGGCGTATTCCGGCTTGTCGATCGAGGTTTCCAGCAGGTCGGGCGTGTCGGCGCTGCCGTCGGAATACCAGCCGACGTCGAACTGCACCGAGGTCACCGGACCGTCGGCATCGGTCGATTTGACGTCGAGGCGGTAGCGGCCGGGCTGCGGTTGGAAGCTCAAGCGTAGTGGCTTGTCGGCCGCGAGATTGGCGTCGCCATCGGCCACCCGGCGCGTCGACTTGACCGGCTCATACTGCCAGGACGAATTCTGCCGGTACCATTGATAGCGCGACTCGAGCTTCAACAGCTCGTAGCGCAGCCCGTTGCGCGCCAGTTGCTTGCCGTCGGGCGCGACGAACACGACGTCGAATTCGGCCTTGTCGCCCTCGGCCACGCTCTTGTCGCCGAACAGCGGCTTGACGCCGATCAGCGAGGCGGCAGGGGCCACCGGCAGCACGATCTTGCGCTCGACCGAGCGGCCGCCGGTCTCCGCCATCCGGATAAATATCTGGGCCTCCTGCGGCCGGGTCGAGGTCGGGACCTTGTCGAGCTTCACCGGGAACGTCGCGGCACCATTGGCATCGGCCTCTGGCAGGTCCTCGATCGGGGTCCGCTCGTTGCTCGCGGTCTGCTCGTCGTCGACACCGAACTGGTAGCCGGCATAGCCGGGTCGCCCGCCTGCCGCCGGTGCGACCAGCATGTCGCCTTCGAGCTGCAAGCCCGAAGCCGGCGCGCCATAGAGGAAATGGCCGCTGACTTGAAGTTCCACTGGAACTTCAGCTTTGATCGTCTTTTCCTTGCTGGTCAGATCGAATTCGATCCGCTCAGGGATGTAATCCTCGACCATGAAGGTGGTCTCACCGACGGCTGAGCCCTTCGGATCGGTGAAAACGCGCGCCCGCCAGGTGCCGGTCGGCACCGCGGAATTCAACGCCACCGCCAGCATCCGGCCGCCGGCGCCCTGATCGGGCAGCACGGCGCGGCGAAACTCGACGCCGTCAGGCCGCTCGATCACCATGGTCAGCGGCGTGCCGGTCAGCGCGTTGCCCTGGCCGTCGCGCAGCAGAGCCGTCAAGTAAACGGTCTCGTTGGAGCGGTAGACGCCGCGCTCGGCGTAGACGAACGCGTCCGCGCCGACCGGGATCGCCCGGCCGGCGACGCCGCGGTCGGTGAGATCGAAGGCATTGCTCTTCAGGCTCAGGAAGGCGTAATCGGCCTTCTCGCCTGTCACCGTGAGTAGCGCCGGCGACAAGCCGCCCTCGCCGCGCGCCAGCCCCTGCTCAAACAGCACATGGCCGGCGGCGTCAGTCTTCCGGGTGGCCAGGATCTCGTTGTTGCGGGCGACCAGCTTCACTTCGGCGTTGGCGACCGCCTCGGTCGAGGCCAGCGAATTGACGAAGACGTGGATACCGTCGTTGCCGGAGAAGGCCGACAGCCCCATGTCGGAGACGATGAACCATTGCGTCGCCAGCGTGCCGTCATCGTCGCTGCCGGAGCCTTTGGCCGCCGCCGTCATCACATAGACACCCGGCTGCAAGTCGCCGAGCGCCTGGTCGACCGGAAATGCCGTGACGACGTCCTGGTTCAGCGTCGTGGCGGTCGCCAGCTCGCCCGACCAGACCTTGACGCCGCGCTGGTCGCCGAGATCGGAGAGCTGGTAGCGGCTCAGCGTGCTCTGGAAGTCAGAGTCGATCACCGTGTTGATCAGGTTGCGGTCACCGATCCGGAACACGTCGATCGTGACCGCCGGCGTGTTGACGCTGACCACCAGGATACCGCGCTGTCCAGTCCGGGGCAGCACATAGGCGCGCCCCGTGAAGCGCACGAACGGCTTGCGGTCGCGGACATAGATGTTGAATTCGGCCGATTTCGGCAGGCTCTCCTTGACCGTCGACGGCAGGCCGGCGCGCAAATTGATGTTGTAGCGTTCGCCGTGCTTCAGCCCGTCGACGCAGAGCTGCTGGCCTTCCGCCGACAGGGCCGGCTTGTCGGTGCCGGCCAGCGCCAGGAACGGCGCGAAGTCGACCCGTTTTGCCAATTCCTCGGAGAACTGGAAGCAGGCCCGCGGCGAGGCCGAATCGGAATCGACGGTATAATCGAGCAGCCGGAAGCCGTGCTCGTCGCGCATCTTCTCATATTGGCCCCTGACATCGGCGACCTCGCGCAGGTCGAGCGACAGCCGCAGGCTGTCGAGTGCCGGGCGCCACAGCTTGCGCTCGGCGAACGCCTTGCCGAGCACGGCCAGCGCATCGGCCTCCTCGGCCGGATTGCCGGCACGCTGATAGGCGATGTAGGCCGCCGTGGAGGCACGCTCCATCAAGAAGGTCTGTTCGGTAGAGCTGGTCGATCGAATCTGGAAGACGGTTTTGGCGAGCCGCAGCCAATTGGCGCCGTCCTCCGGCGCGGTCGCCGCGATCTGGCCGAGGATCTGCAACCCGCCGCGGAAATCATTGCGCCTGAAGGCGGCGTCCGCGTCGGTGCGCAACGTGGCGGCCGACTTGTTGACGGCACCCGCCTCGCTCTTGATCTGCGCCTCCAGCTTGATCGCGGAATCGGCGAGGTCGTCGCGCTTGAAGGCCTTGTCCGCGGCCCCGGCGCTCACCAGGCCAAGCACCAGCGTGGCGCAAATCGCAGCGGCACGAACCAATCCGATCATGATGGAGCTCCTGAACGCCCCGCGGTCGAGCGCCGCGTTGGGATTAGAAAATGCGCGAAAAGGTGACGGAGTGAAGGCGCGGACATCAACGGGCGAAACGTCACAGATCGCATTGCCGACATTCCTTTGACCAGCCCCGGCGGCAGTGTCATGCCGGCTCGGGGGCTGGACCGGCCAACGCAGGCCGGGACCCCTGCTCGCCTTTGTCGTCCGCCCCCAGAAATCGGTTCGGACGGACTTGGCGGAAAGGCGGATTTTTCATAATGGCGGTGCTACAAGGCGGCCACGGTCCCGTAGCTCAACTGGATAGAGTAGCGGATTTCTACTCCGCGGGTTGCAGGTTCGAATCCTGCCGGGATCGCCAGCAAAAATGGCGCGCTGAAATCACTTCACAATCTGCCTCTGATTGACCCACTTTTTGGAACGCCTGTTCCGGTGGGTCACGTCGGCGGGAATATCGAAAAAAATTCCAAAGCCGATTGACCAAATTCTCGCGTTGACAACGCACGCGCCACTAAGGCGCCTGACTCGGCAGCACCCCTTCAGCATGGATCGACCGCTACAGCCTAATCAGCAACGGCAAGTGCCGATACACGGCGAAAGCGCATCATGAAGCCAACGCCGGCGAAGCCGAGGAGCATCATGGCCCAGGTCGATGACTCCGGCACCGACGGCGTGAAGATGCTGAAGTCAGTGATAGACCCCTCGAAAGAGAAGTTGGCTGTACCATCCAGCTGGGTCAGCGACGTGAAATCTCCAGCGTATGAATAAATGTCACCATTGTCGGCCTGGGCATGGAAGGAAATCTGCTTCACCACGGGCTGGACCTGGTAGTTCGACAGGTCGAGCGGAAAGATCGACGTCGAGCGGGTCGATCCATCCAAAATGATGGATATCCCGTCGCCTGACGCGGTGGATCCAGCCCATTGTGCCAGACCCGGCTGGTAAGAGACCTCAATATAGAGCGAGCCGCCGGCCCAATGAGTTCCATCCAGGTTCAACGAGATCGAACCGGCATTGTAGTAAGTTTCGTACACAAAGTTGGGATTCGCGGTGCAACTCGAGCACGACGCCGACGGATTGATCGTGAGGGTTCCGGAGAACTGATCGCCGATGTTGGCGACTGGCGCCGCAATTGCAGCGGTCGAAAAACAGAGCGCGGAAACAAGAACACCGACGCAACACGAAACGGCCTTCATTGCTAACAAACTCCCAACTGGTAACGGCCCATTTCTAAACATGTCCGTTTGGCAGTCAACCGACAGTTGATCGAATTGCCTGCTCCCCCGCGGCTTAGCTGCCGCGGTAACAATTCGCGCGCGCCACCTGATACGCAACAAGCGATCCAGACGCCGATCCCTTATGGCGAAGCAGGGTTCCACCACACGACGTCGTCCGAAACCAAGGCGACGAAATCGCCGCTCGCATCAAGGACACACGGTCATTGGTCGATTGCGATGATCACACAGAGATCACGTTGGCATTTGCCGCGCCGTGGCCGCGGCGGCGCTCACGTCGGCTAGCGATGATCGTGCCCGCGCGCTCCTCAGCGCCCAAGGCCGAGCTAACGCTCTCTTAACCACAAACGCGCGCTACGTGAGAGCGCGTGGGACGACTCTGCATCCATTCGCGTTGTCCGGCACCATGCGCATCATCGGTCATTCGCTGCTCGTTGCCGCGTGCAGCCTAGTTGTCCTCGCTGCACCGATCGCAACCGCCGACGCACAGCAGGTGCAGGCCGGGACGCTTGACTGTCATGGCGGCCCCGATGCCGGGTTCATCCTCGGACCGGTGACCAATCTCGATTGCGTGCTGCACGTCGATGCCGCGCCGGACAGCCGCTACGTCGCGGCTATTCGTAACTTCGGCGTATTCATCGGCGATCAGGACGTATCATTGACTTGGAAAGTGATGGCGACCGTGCCATGGATCGGGGTCGATGAACTGGCCGGCGGTTACGCCCACGCCGGCGGCACCGGCGCAAACGTTCTCAGCGGCGGCACCAATGCGCCGATCACATTGCATCCGCCGACCGAGCCAGACGGCACCTCGAAACCGCGGGTGCAAATCGAGGGCCTCGAACTCCGACCGGTGGATCACTGATCCCAGTCGTTTGCGCATCACCCCGAATGCACGACGCCGCCCGCTTGAAATACATGCGGACGGCGCCGGCACTAGCCCCAGGAAGGTGATGCAAAATCCTGACCGCTCCATGTCTGCACGTCCACGGCCGAGAAGCATGGCCCAAATGGGCTATCAGACGAAGCCGAAGCGAAGCTGGGTTCGGTGTCGGCTGCTCCCAGCATGGACCACGACGCGTTCATTGCTCTGATGTTCACGGTCTGCCCTGAATTCGCTTGGCGTTCTTATCATTCAGCGCACCGAATGTTTCCGTAGTTCTCCGTGCGTGAACCAGGTTCCGATTCCTTGTTGGATGCTGGATGCGAGCTGCTGGCGAAGCTCCTCATTCTCGCCGCGATTATAGGTCGGCGTGTTCGGTGATTTCTCGATCGATCGTCATTTTCAGCAAGAGCCCTTCCGAGCGCCGGCGCTCGCTATCGATACTGGAATTGTCATGGAAGATTCGGTCCAAGTCCGTTGCACGCGCTGCAAGAACGTCTTTCGCGACCGGGCCAAGCGGCTGCAGAACGGATATTCGCGCCAGTGCCCGAGCTGCGAGATCGTGCTGTTCTTCGACGAGGACTCGCACGATCCGAACATCAAGCGGGCGATGCGAGTGGCGCGGCGCGCGCGGAAGGCATTGCGAGAGAGCGAAGGCGCAAGCCCGAGAAGGGCCGAGCCGGCTCCCCGGCATTACAGCGGCCGCTCGGCCTCGAACTCACGGGGCACCGACGAAGAGGACAGCGATTGAACCTGGCGCGACCGACACAAGAATTTCGTCAGGAATGACGGTGTAGGAAAGGTCGTCGAAGGCCGGAGGACGCCATGCGGAACCTGAACACTGTGCTGAGCAAGCTGAACGACCGCCTGCTGCGGCTCGAAGGCGAGCTGTTCGTGTTGCGGTCGATCGCTCGCGCCTCGCTCACCGCAGGCGACGAGTCCGCAGTCCGTACCCGCAAACTGCTCGAGGGCGCCAAGCTCGCATTGTCCGACGAAGCCGAACGACCGCTGGACGCCGCGACCGGGAAATACGTTGCGGCCGCCGTCGCCATGGTCGATGAATTGCTCGAGCATCCCCGCGAGGCGGCGCCGCTGTTCCGGGTGATCGACGGCGGCAAGCGCGACGATTAGCGATCGAGTTGCCGACCAGGCCTAGCCCACGCCCAGGACCGCCCGGTCATAGGCCTCGATCGTCACACCGGCCCTGACGACAACATCGGCCGCCGTCATGCCCGGCTTGTAGAGGCTGCTGCCGAGGCCGAATGCGCGGATGCCCGCTCGCACATACTCCGCGAAATTCTGGTCGGAGACGCCGCCGACCGCGGCAATCATCACGTCCGGCGGCAGCACCGTGCGGATCGCGGTGATGCCGGAAGCGCCCAGCACGCTCGCCGGAAAGAATTTCAGGCTCGAAGCACCCACACGTGCCGCCAGCAATGCTTCGGTCGGCGAGAACACGCCGGGCATGGTGACCATGCCGTGGTGGCGGGCGCGAGCCAGCACGTCGACATCGACATTGGGCGACACCATGAGGCGGCCGCCGGTGTCACGGAGGCGATCGACGTCTGCGGCCGTCAGCACCGTGCCGGCGCCGATCAGGACGTCGGCAGGCGCGCGCTTCGCCGCGATCTCGATCGAGCGGAACGGCTCCGGTGAATTCAGCGGAATCTCGATCGCGGTCATGCCGGCCTCGATCAGCGCACTGACGATGCCGGCCGTTTCTTCCGGCTTGATCCCGCGAAGGATCGCGACCAGCGGACGCTGCATCGGCGGGAATGGAATGCTCATGCGTTGATCCTTCAGTTGCGCCAGATAGATGCCGCCGCGTGGCCGAGGCCACGGCGAACCGCCTCCTCCGCATCGATCACGTTGAACGGGATCGAAAGCCGTTCGAGTGCCGTTTGATAGAGTTGCCGAAGACGGCCCGAAGCGATCAGCGTGACCGGCGCGCCTGCCTCACGCTCCGCAAGGCCAGCGGCGAGCTCGGCGCCGATCAGCGTGCCCGAGATCGTCTCACGCGCCGACTGCGCGCTGCCGCCGAACAGCAGCTGCCGCGATCGCACCCGGAACAGCAGATTGGCCGACAGTGCCGGCGCCGCAAACACCGCCGCAACGGCCGAGCAAAACGCATCGCGATCGATCGCCCCCTCCGCGCCCGCGACCGCATGCGACAGGATGGTGTCGCGCGCGATCGCGCCGAACAGCTCTCCGGTCATGAAGGTCGCGAAGCGCTCGACCGTTCCGCTTCGTACCCGCACCCATTTGGAGTGCGTTCCCGGCAGGCAGACATCGGCGTCAATTGCCGCGTCCAGACCGAGTGCGCCGAGCAGCTGGGTTTCTTCCCCACGCATCACATCGGGTGCCGCGGCATCGCGCTGCGCGATCCCCGGCAGGATCCGAATGTCGCGCGCCGAGCCACGTACCGCGACAGCGCCGGTGAGGATGTCGGACAGACGTGCCGGCGCGTCGACATAGCCGGCCTCGACCCATCCCTGCCGCGCGCCCGCCATGCCGCAGATCACGACCGGAAGGTCGGCCGCAACACCCAGCGCATCGAGATGCGATTGCAGCACCGACGCAAAGCCGGTGCCGGCCGCGACCGTCATGCCCTGGTCGCTCCGGCGTTCGCCCAACACCTCGCCGTTCGCGTTCATCAGCCAGAGGCGGAAGCTGCTGGTGCCCCAATCGACCGCGACATAGGTAAGCCCGCTCATCGCTGTTCCACGCTCTCGGTTTCCGGCGCAACAACGGCGCCGCCGACCGAGACGCGATAAAGCCGTTCATCTTGCCGCGCAAGGCACGCCGTTATCGTGCGCCCTTCAACGTGCAGGAGGTCGTGCAGGTCGTGACAACGCCGTGGTCACATTTGATGCAGGCGTTGACGCACTGGTCCATGACCTTCGGATTGTACTGGCTGTAAAGATTGGACGCGCAGCTGTTGGTCGATCCCGTGACCTCCGGGTCGGACCAGCAACCGGACAGCAAAAATGCTGTGGCACCCAAAATGGCGACCTGGCGCATAAGGCCTCCTGCCACGCTGTATCCGAGTAACCTTGATAGGTTAGGTTAAATTCCGGTTTCAATTGCGACCTTATCCGGAAGCAGTATTGCTTATCCACCGGACACTTCCCCAAGGTCCGGGCCCACACCGGCAAGGCCGTCAGGCGACCCCGCCTGGCGGCCTTGTTGCCCTGCAATGCACAAGGATACCAACAAGATGGCCCGAAAGCCGCGGTGGTCGTTCAAGGAGGACCGGCGACTGATGGAATTGGCGCGTTCCTCGAAGTCACTGGAAGACGTCGTCAAGGCGACCGGCCGTTCGCCGGAGCGAATCAAGAAGATGGCGATGCGCCTCGGCCTGTCGATCAAGCCGCGCGGCGCCACCAAGAAGTAACCCAAGACGGCCGCGCCGCAGCGGCACAGCCGGCTAGAGTTCCGGCGGACAATCGTCCTTCGCCCGTACGGGAATTGCCCGGTTCTCGCCCACGGCCTCGGTTGCCCGGGTGCAGGTGGTGAGCACGAAAGCCACCCGGCTGCATTGCCAGTCCGGTCCGAGCCCGGCGCTCGACACCGGTTCGGGCGACGCCAGCGCCGCGAACAGATACGCCACCAAAACGGCACCCGCCGCCCCCGCGGCAGCCAGCGCCGCGCCCTTTACGGACCACAGCTTGGATATCATGGCCTTGGTTCCCGCCGATCTCTGGGAATCGATGAGACCGCCCGCCTGTCCACGCGTGACTGAAATCACAATCAGGACCAGACAGTTCGGGCTGAGTCTTTGGTTTTGATGTGGGAACGATATTGCACTGCCGCAAGATCGGATCAGCGTGCCGGCTCGATCACATTGCAGTTGGTGCGGCCCGACATCAGGCAGTCCTGCATCTTGCTCGCCGCAGTCAGGTCATGTGCAAGCCACAGGCCGACCGCGAGCATGACCACCGCGATCAGCAATCCGATCAGCGCGCCTCGGCGGTTGCCGCCGTCGTCGGATTCGCTCATGACCGCTGCGGTTCCCCTATTACCGTTGACCGTATCATGACCGTTTGCACGGTTGCGTGCGATCAATTTTGCAACACTCGTACAATGAATTGCGCACGCTCCGCGTCGGCGCTGCAATTCCATTGCGGGCGCCGGCGACTCGCGAAAAGCTGCACTCCGACGAGAGCGCGTGGTGCGGAGCGTGCCGGTGAGCGAACAAGAAGCGACCTACGACTATCAGCGTTACAGGCAGCTGCTCTCGGAGGCGGTCGACGAGACCAGCAGATTGCGCCTGATCAGCCTCCTGATCACCGAAAGGGCCCGCGACAGGCTGGAAGCCCAGCGCGCCTCGGACCGGAGCGCGATGACCGCCGAAACGGTCGCCCGCGTGCTGGGCAACGCCCGGCGCGAACAATTTCAACGCGGCTGAAATTCCGGCGCACCGGGTGACCAACCACTCACCAGGCCCCTGATCGGGTGGCTGCAACGGCCATGATCGATCGTTTGCTGTGCGCTCATATCTCCCTTGCTCCCCGGCGCGCCGTTCGCCACTGGCAATTTCGCCGCTGTTCACTTATTGAAGCGCCGAACCCCATCCCATCACTGAACAGAAAGCAGCAAGGCTTCCTCTATGAGTGGCTTCAAGGAACCGGGTTTTGCCGACCGCCAAAAGGCGGCCCTGCAGGCGCGGCAAAACCTCCTCAACAAGTTTCGCGCCCAGCCGGGTGCCGACGATCCCACTGTGAAGGCGCGGGCCGAGGAGCGTGCTGCGATCGCCGCGCGCCGCACCCAGGCCAAGGAGGCCCGCGAAGCCGAGAAGGCCGAGCAGCAGCGGCTTGCTGAAGAAGCCGCTGCGGCCGAGGCCGCTCGGATCGCGCGCGAGAAGGAAGAGGAAGCCGCCCGCGAGGAGGCGCTGCTCGCCGAGCAGAAGGCCAAGCGCGACGCCCGCTACGCGGCGCGCAAGGAGCGTGGCAAGAAGAAGCGCTGAGACGTGACCAGGCCCGCCACGACGGCGGGCCTGCTGACGACGAGGCGTGCCGGCAATCAGTTCTTCTTCATGCCGTCATCTTTCTTCATCATAGCGCCGCCATCCTTCTTCATGGCGTCGTCCTTCTTCATCATGCCACCGTCTTTCTTCATCGCATCCTTGGACATCGTGTCTTCCTTCTTCATCGCGTCGTCCTTGCCCATCTTGTCCTGAGCGAAGGCGGCCGGCGCCAGCGCGATGCTGAACGAGAGCAGTGCGGCGGAAAGGCCGAGGCGGGTCCTGGTGGTCATGATGATGTTCCTTGTTCGAATGTGAGCGCGACGACTGCCGCTCTCTGCTCGACGCATCCGCACCTTCAGCTGTTACCTCAATAACGAATTCTTGAACCATCGCGGCGCGCGCCCGAGTTGCGCCCCGTGCGTCGCCACGCCGCAGTGTGCGCCGCAACAAGGCAAGGACTTGCCGTCGCGCATCCGCCCGCACTATCAGGGCGCCTCGAACTATCAGATTAGAGAAAACTCACGCGAAGACCGGCTAAGCTAGAGCTCCGCGCCGGCCTAACAGCCACTCAAGAAGCTCTTCAGGGGAAGAACCATGCTCACACGCCGCCACGTCCTCGCATCCGCCCTCGCCGCGCCCGCCGTCTTGCGGATGGGCGTCGGGACCGCTCACGCCGCGACCACGCTGAAGATCTCGCACCAATTCCCCGGCGGCACGATCGACAAGGGCGACTTCCGCGATCGGCTGTGCCGGATGTTCGCAGCCGAGGTCGCCAAGCGCTCGGGCGGCGACCTCACGGCCGAGGTCTATCCGAACTCGTCACTGATCAAGACCAACGCGCAGTTCTCGGCGATGCGCAAGGGTGCGCTCGACCTCAGCCTGTATCCGATGCCGTATGCCGGCGGCGAACTGCCGGAGACCAATATCGGGCTGATGCCGGGCCTCGTCACCACCTACGACCAGGGCCTGCGCTGGAAGAAGGAGCCGGTCGGCAAGGCATTGAGCGACTTTCTCGCCGACAAGGGCATCCTCCTGATCTCCTGGGTCTGGCAGGCCGGCGGCGTCGCCAGCCGCTCCAAGGCGATCGTCGCGCCGGAAGATGCCAAGGGCATGAAGGTGCGCGGCGGCTCGCGCGAGATGGACATGGTGTTGCAGACCGCCGGTGCCGCGGTGCTGTCGGTGCCATCCAACGAGATCTACGCCGCGATGCAGACCGGCGCGTGCGACGCCGGCATCACCTCGTCGACCAGCCTGATCTCGTTCCGCCTCGAGGAAGTCGCGAAGTCGCTGACCTCCGGTGCCGGCGCGTCGTACTGGTTCATGCTGGAGCCGCTGATGATGTCGAAGGCGATCTTCGACAAGCTTCCGAAGAACCAGCAGGACATCATCCTCGCCGTCGGCGCCGAGCTCGAAGCGTTCGGCCGCAAGGGCGCGCAGGACGACGACGTCGAGGTCGCCAAGGTCTATGAAAAGGCCGGCGCCAAGGTCAGTGCGCTCGACGCCGCCATTGTCGGCAAATGGCGCGACATCGCCCGCGACACCGCCTGGAAGGACTACGGTGCCAAGACGGCGATGGCCGCCAACCTGCTGAAGCTCGCAAGCGACGTCCCCGCATGATGCATGGTCCGGTCGCGGATCAAGCCGAAACCACAGGCATCGCCACGGGCAATACACCCGTGGCCATGCTTGGGCGCGCGCTGTCCGTCTGCAACAACGTCATCGTGGTGTTCGCAGCCCTCGCCCTGATCGCGGCCTGCGTGATCCTGAGCTACAGCGTGCTCGGCCGCGCCCTGTTCCACAGCCCGAACTACTGGCAGGACGAGGCGGCGGTGTTCCTGCTGGTCGGCGCCACTTTCATGACCTCGGCCTATGTGCAGAGCCAGCGCGGCCATGTCAGCATCGAGGCCTTCGTCGGCCTGCTCTCGGCCCGCGCCAATGGCATCAGGCTGTGGCTGGTCGACGTCGCGAGCTTCGCGTTCTGCACCTTCTTCGCCTGGAAGTCCTGGACGCTCGCGCACGAGGCTTACGTCGACGGCCAGGTATCCAACTCGATGTGGTCGCCTCCGCTTGCGATCCCCTATGGCCTGATGGCGCTCGGCATGACCCTGCTCTGCGTCCAGCTGCTGCTGCAAATCCTCATTCCGTTGACCGGTGGCGCGCGCCGATGACCGTGTTTGGTATTGGCATCTCCTACGGACTTGCCACCCTGTTTGCGATGTTCTCCGGCATGCCGATCGCATTCGCGCTCGGCGCGGTCGCGGTCGTGTTCATGGCGATCTACATGCCGGCGGCCTCGCTCGATACCGTGACGCAGAACGTCTACGAGGAGATGGCCTCGATCACGCTGCTGTCGATCCCGCTGTTCATCCTGAAGGGCGCGGCGATCGGCAAGTCGCGCGCCGGCCAGGACCTCTATTCGGCGCTGCATGCCTGGCTGCACCGCGTGCCCGGCGGCCTCGGCGTCGCCAATGTGTTCGCCTGTGCGCTGTTTGCGGCGATGGCCGGCTCCTCGCCCGCCACCTGCTCGGCCATCGGCTCGGCCGGCATTCCGGAGATGCGCAAGCGCGGCTATTCCGGCGGCTTTGCCGCGGGGATCATCGCCGCCGGCGGTACGCTCGGCATCCTGCTGCCGCCCTCGATCACGATGATCCTGTTCGCGGTCGCCGCCGAGAAATCGCTCGGGCGGCTGTTCCTCGCCGGCATCGGCCCCGGCCTGCTGCTGGTGACTTTGTTCGGCCTCTACGCCGTGTTCCGCTTCCGCAAGGAATATGCGACGGCCAAAGCCGTCTATGACGCGACCGGCAAGGACGCTGCGATCCTGCAACGCGACGAGTTCACCATGGCCGAGCGCTTCAGCGCGCTGCCGCGGGTGATCCCGTTCGTGCTGTTGCTGACGGGCGTGATGATCGCGCTCTATGGCGGCTATGCCACGCCGTCGGAAACCGCGGGCCTCGGCGGCCTGTTGGCGCTGGCGCTGATCGCGGTGATCTACAGCGTCTGGAAGCCGAGCGACCTGTCGCCGATCCTGAAATCGACCATCCGGGAATCCACCATGCTGATGCTGATCATCGGCATGTCGCTGCTCTATTCCTACGTGATGAGCTATCTGCACATCTCGCAGTCGGCGGCCGAGGCGATCGTCGCGATGCATCTGCCGCGCTGGGAGCTGCTGTTTGCGATCCTGGTGATGGTGATCGTGCTCGGCTTCTTCCTGCCGCCGGTCTCGATCATCCTGATGACCGCTCCGATCATCCTGCCGCCGCTGCGCGCGGCCGAGTTCGACATCATCTGGTTCGGCGTCGTCATGACCATCGTGATGGAGATGGGCCTGATCCACCCCCCGGTCGGCCTCAACATCTTCGTCATCCGCAACGTCGCGCCCGACATCCCCTTGAGCGAGGTGATCTGGGGCACGCTGCCGTTCGTGCTGCTGATGATGCTCGCCGTGCTGCTGCTGTGTTTCGTCCCGGAGATCTCGACCTGGCTGCCCAATCTGGTGATGGGGCCGGACGGCGGGCGATAGAGCGCGCTTCGGATGGTTTGGCTAGGGGTCAGGCCGCTTCCTGCTCCCTGGCCGCGAGCGCCATTTCGATCCTGCGGACCAGCGACGCCGTCGGACGTCCCTCGCGCTGTAGCCGGCGCAGTTCATTCCATAGTCTGATGATTTCGCGGTCTCGTTCGGCATCCATGGCCGCATTCTCCCGAAGCGCCCCACTATGAACGAAACAGGAACAAAACTCAAGACGGAAAGATACCGGCCTGCATCCGGAACCAGACCGCCGCAACACGATTGGTTCCTCCATGAAAATGGCCAAGGCAATTCGCAAGCAGGCGCAAACCGCGGAACGGGTCGCTTCGGCGACGGCCGATGTCGTTGTCGCCGACGAGATGCGCTCCCTCGCCCGCGCCTTCAGGAGCCAGGCCGATATCCTGAAAAAGAAGGAGAAGATGGAGAATAAGCAGCCTTCCAGGCGGCCCTCGTCCAAATAGCCCTTTGCCGGTGAGGCACGGATCAGGGATAGCCGTCGCCTGGCGCATCGACCGCGACCACGTCGATCCGCGACACAGATTTGCCCTGCCTCAACTCCGCATACGACGTCGCCGCGCTGAGGCAGAACAACGTCCTGCGATCCGCTCCACCGAGCGCACAGGCCAGTGCGCGGCGCCCGGGGATGGCGATACGCCCACACTCCGCACCATCGCGGCCGATCCGGACGAAGGCGTCCTCCGTGAATGACGCGACCCAGGCCGCTCCATCGCGATCAAGGCAGATGCCATCGGGGTCGCTGACGCGGCCGAGCCGCCCACGGAGGTTCAGGCCGCCGTCCGACGCGATGTCGTAGTCGGCAAGGCAAGCGCCATCCATTTCAGCGACGACGAGCCGCCGATGGTCGGCGGAGACGGCAATGCCATTGGGAAACCGCAAGCCATCCGCGACGACGCGCGCGTTGCCGTCCGGCATCACCAGGATGATCCGGCCGACCGCGCCGCGGCCCTCCGGCGGCGGCAAGTCGAAGCCGAGATCGCCGACATAAGCGCGCCCCTGCCCGTCGACGATCATGTCGTCGATGGTGCCGATCGCGAGTTTCGAGAGGTCGGCATAGAGCGAGAGCGTCCCGCCGGAGAACCGCAGCAGCCGCTTCTTGAACATCGTCAGCACGACGATGTCCCCGTCGGGCAGCACGCCGAGACCACACGGCGTGTCATCGATCACTGCGGCATGCTCTTGCAGGTCACCCGACGGACTGACGCTAAGCAGCGTCCGCGCCATGCAATCGACGAACCACAGCCGTCCGCGATGCCAGCGCGGGCCTTCGAAATAGCGGCCGCCGTCCACAATGGTCGTGAGGCCAACCGTCATGGCGCGTTGGCCCGCAACAATTGATCCGTCCACGACATGCGCGCCCCCGGCCCTTCTCATCGAACATACAGGCCGGCCACGACCGGTCAAACCGCGATGTCGGCCCCCTGGACGCCCGTGGAATCCCGGTTCCGGCGGGTTCCACACGCCGCGTTCCATATTTCGCCGTGTTTTCCCTGTTGAGTTGCAGCCGCATTAACACTCGAGAATCGAGGGTGGTGGTAATCTGCGGCGGTTGTGCCGCCGTATGACGCGTTCTGTTGTGCCTCATGGTTTCTCAGGGGGGACCAGGGAATGAACCGTTGCCTACGTCCGCTGGCGTGCTTCGCCACCGCCGCAGCACTTGCGCTGTGTCCCGTTCAGGCCATCGCCAAGCCGCATCACCAGGCCAAGAGCGGCCACGGGGACAAGAAGGCGCTCAGCGCCAAGTCCAACACCAAATCGAACACCAAGTCCGCGCGCGAGGCTGCCTCCGGCAAGCGTCGCCATGCCAGACACAGCGCCGACAAACACAAGTCAGCGAAGGCCAAATCCGTTCCGTCCAAGCCGGCTGAAACCGCGAAGGCATCCGAGCCGGAGAAACCCGCCGGGCCGCAACTGTCGGGCGACCTCGCCACGATCAGGGACGCCATCCTTGCCGCGCGCCGGGGCAAGACCGACGAGGCGACCGACATCCAGGCGAAGATCACCGACCCGGTGGGGCGGAAGCTCGTCGAGTGGTACCTGCTGCGGCATTCGGAATCGAGCGCGCCGTTCAGCCGTTACGCCGCGTTCGTCACCGCCAACCCGGACTGGCCAAGCGTCACGCTGCTGCGCAAGCGGGCCGAGGCGCGGTTGTGGCAGGAGCGCAGCGAGCCGGCCACGGTACACGGCTTCACCCTCGATCAGCCGATCAGCGCCAAGGGTAAGTTCGCGCTCGCCCGCACGTTGCTGGCCGAAGGCGATCGCGGTGGCGCCGCGCGGCTGGTGCGCGAGGCCTGGCGTTCGGAAGAGTTGCTGGACCGGACCGAGAGCGACGCCTACGACGCGTTCAAGGACCTGTTGACGTCGGACGATCATCGCGCCCGCATGGACAAGCGGATCGGCGCCAAGGATCTCGCCGGTGCCAGGCGCGCGGCGCAGCACCTCGGCAGCGACGCAGTGGCCATCGTGAAGGCCTGCGGGGCGGTCCGCGGACAATCGAGCAAGGCAGAGGACACGCTCAACGACGTGCCGGCCGATGCCCGCAGCGACCTCGGCTACACGCTCTGCCGCATCCAGTGGCTGCTCGCGAAGAACAGGATCGACGATGCGGCGCGCGTGACGATCGCGGCTGCGCCCGAGACGATGGCGCTGCAAGACACCGATCAATGGTGGCGCGAGCGCCGCATCCTCTCCCGCAAGCTGCTCGACCAGGGTGAGTACCAGGCGGCCTATGACGTGATCCGGGGCGCGGCGCCGCCGGACAACCCCTACTACCGTTCCGACATGCACTTCATGCGCGGCTGGATCGCGCTGCGCTATCTCGACGATGCCAGCACCGCCGCGGCGCATTTCGCTCACATCGACGAAGGCCAGACCAACCCGACCGTGCTGGCGCGCGCCGCCTATTGGCGCGGCCGGGCCGCCGAGGCGCTCGGCAACTCCGCGGCGATGCGGGCCGACTATCAGGCTGCTGCGCGCTACCCGACCGCCTATTACGGCCAGCTCGCGCTGGCCAAGCTCGGCCGTGATGGCATCGAGCTGCGCGCGCCGACATCAGCGGCCAACGCCGGCAGCATGGCCGCCGACGAGCGGGTGCGGGCCGCCGACATGCTCTACGCGATCGGCGAGCCGGACGTCGTGCTCTATTTCGTCGCCGACCTCGCCGAGGAAAGCACCGACGTCGGCATGCTCGAGGCGCTCGGCGAACTCACCGGCCGCCGCAACGATGCCCGCGCCATGCTGCAACTCGGCAAGATCGCGCTCGGCCGCGGCTTTGCCTTCGACCACTACGCCTTCCCGGTCATCGGCATTCCCAGGCACGCCCCGATCGCTCCCGATATCGGGCGCAGCATGACCTACTCGATCGCGCGTACCGAGAGCGCGTTCGACCAGCGCGACAAGTCGGCAGCCAACGCCGTCGGCCTGATGCAGGTGACGCCGGAAGCCGGCCGCGACACCGCCAAGCGCTTCAAGGTCAGCTACGACTGGGACAGGATGGTGTCCGATCCGGTCTACAACACCCAGATGGGTGCGGCCGAGTTGAGCGCCCTGCTGTCGGAATACCGTGGCTGCCACATCATGACCTTTGCCGGCTACAATGCCGGCCGCGGCCGGGTCCGCGACTGGATCAAGGCCTATGGCGATCCGCGCGATCCCAACGTCGATGCGGTCGACTGGGTAGAGCGGATTCCATTGTCGGAGACGCGCAACTACGTGCAGCGCGTGATGGAGAATTTGGCGGTGTATCAAGCGCGCTTCGAGGATGCAGGCACTGCGCTCGCAGCAAAGAGCAGCGACCGCGTCGTGACGCAGGAGAGCAACGCCGCGCCGGCGCAGTGAGATCAACTGCGGCCGCTACAGCAGATCGGTCTCCGTACGAACCTCGGCGCGGGCGAAAAACCAAGACACGCCTGCGACGAGGCAGGCGAACACCATCCAGGCAATCATCCCGCGGGCCTCACGCTGAGTGTCGATCCCGTAGTCGATGAAGAAGACCGGCAACAGGTACGCGAACGCAATTGTCCAAATACTCCAGAGCCCGCTTCGCGTCAGAATAAGGTAGACGAGGCCGCCGTAAACGAGCTGGACGATCAGCGCAGCAGCCAGGGCGATCAAGGACAAACGAAGAATGGCGCCTCCGGATGGAACGGGTGCACCATCCGACATCGCCCAATAGATCATCCATCCGACGAAGGCGACTGTAAAGGCGGCGCTGGAGACAAGCCAAGCAAGAATGAGATTCTTCATGGGCGCCCGCGCCGAAATGTGGACCGGCCTCTCAATCGACCTTCACATTGGCGGCCTTGATCATCGGCCACCATTTGGCGATTTCCGCCTTCTGCCAGGCACCGAGCGCTTCCGGCGTGAGTTGGTCTTGCGGCGGCATCTGCAAGCCGAGATTTTCGAGCTGCTTCTTCACGGCGGGGTCGCGCAGCGCCTGCACCGCCGCGGTGTTGAGCTTGGCCACGATCTCCTTCGGCGTGCCTTTCGGCACCCAGAGCCCGGACCACAGCGTCATGTGGAAGCCCGGCAGGCCGGCCTCGTCGACCGTCGGCACCTCCGGTGCGTTCGCAACCCGCTTGGAATCGGTGACGGCATAGGCACGGATGTTTCCGGCGCGGACCTGGTTGATCGAGTTCGAGGTCTGGTCGACGATGATGTCGATCTGACCGGCGACGAGGTCATTCAGCGCCGGCCCGGTGCCGCGATACGGCACGTATTGCAGCTTGATGCCGGAGACGTTCTCGAAATAAAGCCCGGCGATATGGCTGCCGCTGCCGGCGCCGGCGGTGCCCGCGGTCGGTGGCGATGGCCGCGACTTCAGCCACGCCAGCAGTTCCTTCAGCGATTTCGCCGGCACGTCGTTCTTGCTGACGATGATCATCGGGTTGCTCGGCAGCAGCACCACCGGCTCGAGATCGTCGACTAGGTCGTAGCCGAGCTTGTAGATCGCGCCATTCGCGACGTGGGTGCCGAGATGACCGAACGAGACGGTGTAGCCATCCGGCGCGGCGCGCACCGCGCGGCCGACGCCGATCGAGCCACCCGCCCCGGTCACGTTCTCGATCAGGACCACCTCGCCGAGCGACTGCTTCATGCGCTCGCCGAGGATACGCGCCATCGCATCCGACGGACCACCGGCCGCGAACGGCACCACGATGGTGATCGGATGCGCGGGCCAGGTTTCCGCTGCGGCGGTTCCCGCGAACGCCACCATCGCCAGCACGGCCAGCACCAACTTCCGCATCACGCTCTCCCTCAATCTTCTTTGTCGCATCATTTTTGAAGGGCCACCTTTCGACAAGATGGCCCTTCGGATGAGGCGTCAGAACTGCGAGAAGTCGATCGGCTTGTGCCGGTCGAGCGTGCGGGTGACCGGCGGCAACGGGTATTTCAGGCCGCTGGCGCAATTGAACAGCATCACGCGGTCGCTCTTGCTGACGCGGCCGTCGGCGAGGCTCTCTTTGTAGGCGGCGTAGGTCGCAGCCCCTTCGGGGCACAGCAGCAGCCCCTCCTCGCGCGCCACCTCGTTGAGCGCGGCAGAAATCTTGTCGTCATCGACGGCGATCGCAAAGCCCTTGCTCTCGCGCACCGCGCGCAGGATCAGGAAGTCGCCGATCGCCTGCGGCACGCGGATGCCGGAGGCGATGGTGTGAGCGTCCTCCCAGCGCGCCGCGTGCTCGGTACCGGCCTCATAGGCCCGCACCATCGGCGCGCAGCCTGCGGCCTGCACCGCGACCATGCGCGGGCGCTTCGAGCCGATGAAGCCGATCTCCTCGAGCTCGTCGAACGCCTTCCACATCCCGATCAGGCCGGTGCCGCCGCCGGTCGGATAGAAGATCACGTCGGGCATGTCCCAGCCGAGTTGCTCGGCGAGCTCGAGGCCCATCGTCTTCTTGCCCTCGATCCGGTACGGCTCCTTCAGGGTCGAGGTATCGAACCAGCCGACTTTCGCCTTGCCCTCGCCGACGATCTTGCCGCAGTCGTCGATGTAGCCGTTGACGCGATAGACGGTGGCGCCCTGGAGCTCGATCTCGCTGACATTGACCTCCGGCGTGTCGGCCGGGCAGAAGATCGTGGTCTTGATGCCGCAGGAGGTTGCGTAGGCCGCCAGCGCAGCGCCGGCATTGCCGTTGGTCGGCATCGCCATGTGCTTGATGCCGAGCGCCTTGCCCATCGACACCGCCATCACGAGCCCGCGCGCCTTGAACGAGCCGGTCGGCAGCCGTCCCTCGTCCTTGACGATGATCTCGCCGCCGCCGAGCTTCGCGCCGAGCTTCGGCAGCCGGATCAGCGGCGTCGTGACTTCGCCGAGGCTGACGATGTCCTGGCATTTGCGCACCGGCAGCAGCTCGCGATAGCGCCACAGATCGGCGGGACGCTGCGCCAGCGCATCCTTGGTCAGCGCCTTCTTCACGCCCGCCAGGTCGTAACGCACCAACAGCGGTTTGCCGGCCTTGGACAGATTGTGCACCTGGTCGGCGGGATAATGATCCCCCTCCATCGCGCATTCGAGATGGGTCACGAAGGTCGGGCGTTCGATGGTGAGGTTGTCGTTGTCTTTCACAACTGTTCTTTCGTGATGGTTGCTGTTTGATTCTCAATAGGCGCCGGCACGCGGTGTTCGGCCCGCAGCGTCAGGGTATTTTGCGTTCATCGCAATGTTATCGTCCCTGCACAAGCTGGAGTAACCCCAAACAAGAAGATGATCGCCGGGACGGGCTCTCGACTCCAAGTGGCGCACAAAATCCTCGTAGTCATCGAAGATTAGCCTCAACGGAGCAGAGCTCCCCCTGTACAATCGGTGCTCCAGGATAATCGGCTCACGCTCCAGAATATCCCGAACCTTGGCCAGCAATTCCGGCGCGAGGATATTGTCGCCTGCTTCGGACCATTCGTCGTCAGTTGCCATTGTCTTTCTTGTTCTAGATATTCAGCACGCGCCCATAGGCGTCGAGCACCGCTTCCTTCATCATCTCCGACAGGGTCGGATGCGGGAACACGGTGTGCATCAATTCCTCTTCCGTGGTCTCCAGGTTCATCGCCACCACATAGCCCTGGATCAGCTCGGTCACCTCGGCACCGATCATGTGCGCGCCGAGCAACTGGCCGGTCTTCTTGTCGAACACCACCTTGACGAGGCCCTGGTCCTCGCCGAGCGCGATCGCCTTGCCGTTGCCGACGAACGGGAAGCGGCCGACGCGGATCTCGCGGCCGCCCTCCTTGGCCTTGGCTTCCGTGAGGCCAACCGAGGCGACCTGCGGGTTGCAATAGGTGCAGCCCGGGATCAGCAGCTTGTCCATCGGATGCGGATGCAGGCCCTTGATCGCCTCGATGCAGATCACGCCCTCATGCTCGGCCTTGTGCGCCAGCATCGGGGGTCCTGCGACGTCGCCGATCGCATAGATCCCGGGGACGTTGGTCTTGCCGAGGCCGTCGATCACGATGCAGCCGCGGTCGGTCTTGACGCCGAGCTTCTCCAGCCCGAGATTTTCGATGTTGCCGACCACGCCGACCGCCGAGATCACGCGCTCGAACTCCCTGGTCTGCGGCTGGCCCTTGCCGTCGTCGATGGTCGCGACCACGCTGTCGGCCTTCTTCTCGAGCTTCGTCACCTTGGTCGAGGACATGATCTTGATGCCCATCTTCTCGAACCGCTTTCGCGCCAGCCCGGCAATCTCCGCGTCTTCCACGGGGAGGATCTGCGGCAGCACCTCGACTACCGTGACGTCTGATCCCATGGTGTGGAAGAACGAGGCGAACTCGATGCCGATCGCGCCCGAGCCGACCACCAGCAGCGACTTCGGCATCCGCTCCGGCACCATCGCCTCGAAATAGGTCCAGATCAGCTTCTTGTCGGGCTCGAGCCCGGGCAGCACGCGCGGCCGCGCGCCGGTCGCGACGATGATATGCTTGGCCTGATAGGTGCCCTCGCCGCTCGCACCCTTCGGCGCCTCGACGGCGGATTTCTTCACCGTGAACTTGCCGGGCGCGTCGATCGTGGCGTCGCCCCAGATCACCGTGACCTTGTTCTTCTTCATCAGGAAGCCGACGCCGTCGTTGAGCCGCTTCGAGACGCCGCGCGAGCGCTGCACCACCGCCTTCGGATCGAACGAGACGTTGTCCGCCGACAGCCCGTAGTCCTTGGCGTGCTGCATGTAATGGTAGATCTCGGCCGAGCGCAGCAGCGCCTTGGTCGGGATGCAGCCCCAGTTCAGGCAGATGCCGCCGAGATAGGATTTCTCGACGATCGCGGTCTTGAAGCCGAGCTGGGCGGCGCGGATCGCGGTGACATAGCCGCCGGGGCCGGAGCCGATGATGATGACGTCGAAGGATGTGTCGGCCATTATCTGTACTCCTGCCAGACCGTGCCGAGCAGCACGGCCCACACCAGCGCGAGCACGCCGGTCCCGATGATCATGATCCTGAACTGGATCGTGGAAATGAGGTCGCGGTTAACCGCGACGAGCAACGCGATGGCGATGGCCGCGAGGACGACGTACGGACCGTAGATCGCGTACATGGTCGATCCCCGTCAGACCATCATCATCACGGGGTTTTCGATCAACTGCTTGAAGGCGCCGATCAGCTCGGCACCGAGCGCGCCGTCGATGGCGCGGTGGTCGCACGACAGGGTGACGCTCATCATCTGCGCGATCTCGATCTTGCCGCCACGCACCACAGGGCGCTCCTCCGAGGTGCCGACCGCGAGGATCGAGGCATGCGGCGGGTTGATCACGGCGGTGAAGTGGTTGATGCCGTACATGCCGAGGTTGGAGACCGCGGTGGTGCCGCCCTGGTATTCCTCCGGCTTCAGCTTGCGGGCGCGGGCGCGCGCGGCGAAATCCTTCATCTCGTTGGAGATGGTCGACAGCGTCTTGGTCTCGGCCTTGCGGATGATCGGGGTGATCAGGCCGCCCGGCATCGCCACCGCGACGCCGACGTCGGAATGCTTGTGCTTGAGCATGCCGCCTTCGGTCCAGCTCACGTTGCAGTTCGGGATCTTCTGCAACGCCACCGCCATCGCCTTGATGACGAAGTCGTTGACCGAGATCTTGTAGAGCGGCTTCTTCTCCTTGTCCTTCGGCGCTGACGCGTTGATCTCCTCGCGCGCGGCGAGCAGCTTGCCGATGTCGCAGTCGATGGTCAGGTAGAAGTGCGGGACATTCTGCACCGAGGCGGTGAGCCGCTGCGCGATGGTACGGCGCATGCCGTCATGCGGCACGATTTCGTAGGAACCCGGCTCGTACAGCGCCAGGATCTGCTTGTCCGACATCGACGGCGCGATGCTCGGGCCGGCCGCTGCGGGCGCGGCCGCCGGCGCCTTGAGGCCCTTGCCGGACTTGGCCTCCTCGACGTCACGCGCGACCACGCGGCCGTGCGGGCCGGTGCCGGTGATGCGGGCGATCTCGATATTGGCTTCCTTGGCGAGACGTCGCGCCAGCGGCGACGAGAAGATGCGGGCGTGTCCATTGGCCTGCGCCGCGGGAGCCGCTGCCGGCTGTGGCGCCGGTGCAGCGGCCGGTTTCGGCTCAGGCGCGGCCGCAGGAGCCGGCTTAGCTGCTTCGGTGGGCTTCGGTGCCTCGGCAGGCTTGGCCGCCGGTGCCGCGCCGCCTCCGGCGCTGGCCGCCGCCTTCACATCCTCTCCGTCGCCGGCGAGCACGGCGATGATATCGTTGACCGGCACATCCTGGGTCCCCTCGGGCACCAGGATCTTGGCGATCGTGCCTTCGTCGACCGCCTCGACTTCCATCGTCGCCTTGTCGGTCTCGATCTCCGCGATCACGTCGCCGGACTTGACCTTGTCGCCCTCTTTCTTGAGCCACTTGGCGAGGTTGCCCTTTTCCATCGTCGGCGACAGCGCGGGCATGAGAATATTGATCGGCATTGTCAGTGACCTTGTTGCGACCGCGGTTTGGTTTGGCCCATGTCGGTCGGCCGGGCGATTTCGGCTTCGAACATCTCGACGATGCGCGCGAGCGCTTCGTCCTCGGTGTATTCGCTCTCGCGCGAATAGGCACGCGCAGCATGGCGGGCGATGTCGACGAGCATCAGCCCCCACATGTCCGGCTCCTCGAAGGCGCGCTGGAACGCGATCGACAGGCCGCCATCGACGACGAAGGCGCGCAGCACCTCGATGGCATCGTCGCGCCCCATCACGTCGGGCGGCAGCGGCTGCTCTTTGGGACCGGCCATCGGCGTTACCGGTAGGACACGGCCTTGGCGGCCGCGACCACCTCGGCGACGGAAGGCAGAGCGAGCTTCTCGAGGTTGGCTGCGTAAGGCATCGGCACGTCCTTGCCGGAGACGCGCGCAACGGGAGCGTCGAGATAGTCGAACGCATGCTCCATGATGCGCGCGGCGACCTCGGAGCCGACACCGCTCTGCTGCCAGCCCTCCTCGACCGTGACCGCACGGCCGGTCTTCTTCACCGAATTGATGATCGTCTCGGTGTCCATCGGACGGATGGTGCGGAGATCGATCACCTCGGCCTCGATGCCTTCCTTGGCGAGCTCATCGGCCGCCTTCAGCGCATAGGACATGCCCATCGCCCAGGAGACGATGGTGACGTCCTTGCCGGGGCGCGCAATCCGCGCCTTGCCGATCGGCACCACGAAATCGGGCAGCTTCGGCACCTCGCCGGTGTGGCCGTACAGCATCTCGTTCTCGAGGAAGACCACCGGATTGGGATCGCGGATCGCGGCCTTGAGCAGGCCCTTGTAGTCGGCGGCCGAGTACGGCGCGATCACCTTGAGGCCCGGGATCTGCGAATACCAGGCGGCGTAGTCCTGGCTGTGCTGGGCGGCGACACGGGCGGCGGCACCGTTCGGGCCGCGAAACACGATCGAACAGCCCATCTGGCCGCCGGACATATACAGCGTCTTGGCCGCGGAGTTGATGATCTGGTCGATCGCCTGCATCGCGAAATTCCAGGTCATGAACTCGACGATCGGCTTCAGCCCGGCCATCGCGGCCCCGACGCCGACGCCGGCAAAACCGTGCTCGGTGATCGGCGTATCGATCACGCGCCGCGCGCCGAACTCCTGCAACAGGCCCTGCGTCACCTTGTAGGCGCCCTGATATTCCGCGACCTCTTCGCCCATGATGAAGACGTCGCCGTCGCGGCGCATCTCCTCGGCCATCGCATCGCGCAGCGCCTCGCGGATGGTCTGCGTGACCATCTCGGTGCCGGCGGGAATTTCCGGATCGGGCAGCGCCTCGCTGACCGGCGCGGCCGGCGCCTTCGCGGCCGGCGCTTCCGCCTTTGCATCCGACTTGGCGTCGGCAGCAGGTGCAGCCTCCGCGGCCTTCGGCTGCGGCGCCGCAGCGGCCGGCGCCTTGGCGAGATCGGCGGCGCTTTCGCCGTCGGCCAGGATGGTGGCGATCGGCGTATTCACCGCGACATCGGCGGTGCCTTCCGGAATCAGGATCTTGCCGAGCGTGCCCTCGTCGGTGGCCTCGACCTCCATCGTCGCCTTGTCTGTCTCGATCTCGGCGATGACGTCACCGGACTTGATGGTCTCGCCTTCCTTCTTCAGCCATTTGGCGAGGTTGCCCTTCTCCATGGTGGGCGACAGCGCAGGCATCAGCACTTGAATGGGCATATCGGCTCCCGAAATCGGTCTTGAAATTAGTCTGCGCGGGTGGGGTCAGCGGTAGATGTCGGTGTAGAGCTCGGACGGATCGGGCTCCGGATCGTGCTGCGCGAAGTCGGCGGCTTCGTTGACGATCTCGCGCACCTCGGCGTCGATCGCCTTGAGGTCCTGCTCGCTCACGCCTGAGGCCAGCAAGCGGTTGCGCACCTGCTCGATCGGGTCCTGGTCGTGACGAACCTTCTCGACCTCCTCGCGCGTGCGGTACTTGGCGGGATCGGACATCGAGTGACCACGGTAGCGGTAGGTCTGCATTTCCAGAATGATCGGACCATTGCCGCCGCGGCACCAGGCCGCAGCCTCATCGGCGGCGGCCTTCACCGCGCGCACGTCCATGCCGTCGATCTGCTTGCCGGGAATGTTGAAGGAGACGCCGCGCTTGGAGAAATCCTGCTGGGCAGACGCGCGCGACACCGAAGTGCCCATCGCATAGCGGTTGTTCTCGATCACATAGATCACCGGCAGCTTCCACAGCTCAGCCATGTTGAAGCTTTCGTAGACCTGGCCCTGGTTGGCCGCGCCGTCGCCGAAATAGGTCACGCTGACGTTATCGTTGCCGCGATAGCGGTTGGCGAATGCAAGGCCGGTGCCGAGCGACACCTGCGCACCCACGATGCCGTGACCGCCGTAGAAATGCTTCTCCTTGCTGAACATGTGCATGGAGCCGCCCTTGCCGCGGGAATAGCCGCCGCGGCGGCCAGTCAGTTCGGCCATCACACCCCTGGATTCCATGCCGCAGGCCAGCATGTGGCCGTGGTCACGGTAGCCCGTTATGACCTCATCGCCCGGCTTCAGCGCCATCTGCATGCCGACCACGACGGCTTCCTGGCCGATGTAGAGATGGCAGAAACCGCCGATCGCACCCATGCCGTAGAGCTGACCGGCCTTCTCCTCGAAGCGCCGGATCAGCAGCATGTCGCGCAGAGCCTTGAGCTCTTGTTCCCTGGTGAACTCGGGCGGCGAGCCAGCCTTCTCCTGCCCTGATTCTTTTGCGACGGTTTTCTTGGGTGCGGCCATGGCAATTCCGGGTGAGAGAAGTCGGAGAACCCTCTCTAACCCAACTCAAATCGCCTTGGAAGGATTGCGTTCGCTGGATGGAATTTTGCTATGCCGCAGTGCAGCGCGGCGCGACACTTTTGTGATAGCGCGTGAGTGTTTTTGAAATTTGAGAACGCAAGTCAGTTCGACTTGTTGATCCGAACCAGATCACGCGGGTTGACGTAGTCGAGCTGGAAGCGCGCACGCTCGTCCAGCATGTCGGGATCGACTCGATCCGACCGCAGCAGCGACACCCGCTGCTCGCCTTCGGCCCGCTCCTTCTTCAATCGCGCCAGCTCCGAAGTCAGCGCGATGATCTCCTGATCGAGCTCCTGGCGCGCGTTCAGGCCGTATTTGCCGGTGTAGGCGTTGACGCCGAAATAGCCGACCATCAGCGCCGCCAGCGTGTAGAGGGCGAGACCGGACAGGATCGATTTGAGGCGCGTGCGGGAAACCATGGCCGCGAAGATGCGGCCATGGCGGTTAACGGAGTGCTAAGGGCGCGACCATTTGACCACGAAAGCGCCGCGCGCTTCCGCAGCTCAGCGGTTCTGCTTTTCGACGAAGGCAGCGAAGGCGTCGAGATACTGTTGCAGCACGCCCTTGAGCGACTCCTTGGTCAGTTCGCCCTTGTCGTCGAAGGCATCGCCGACGCCATTGAGGTAAGTCTCCGGCTGGCCGAGGATCGGGCCGGCGATGCCGGGCAGGATGTTCTGCAAATGCTTCACCGCGCTGACGCCGCCGAGCGGTCCGGGCGAATTGCCGATCAGGCCGACCGGCTTGCCGGCGAACGAGCTCTTGCCATAGGGCCGCGAGCCGACGTCGATCGCGTTCTTCAGCACGCCCGGGATCGAGCGGTTGTATTCAGGGGTCACGAACAGCACGCCGTTCGATTTCTGGAGCTTCTCGCGGAACGCCAGCCAGTCGGCCGGCGGGGCCGCTTCGAGATCCTGGTTGAAGAAGGAGATGCCGTGCAGCGTCGTGACGTCGAGCTTGAGCGAGGCGGGCGCGAGCTTGGCCAGCGCATTGGCGATCTTGAGCGACAGGCTCTCCTTGCGGATGCTGCCGACGATGGTGACAATGTTATAGGCCATAGCAATTCCCCTCGGGTTGCGCGTGAAAGCGTCGACCTCACCTACCGGCGCGCCAAGAACGATGCAAGTGCATGGATCGTCCAATTCCGGAAACGCAGCGTTCACGAAATTGACCGAACGAGCCCTGCTCCTCTGCCTCTTGGGCGAGCGCCGTCCGGCGCCGTTAAGGGCCATTCCGCCTGAAAGCCGGCTCAGACGCAACCCGGTGCCAATTGTCGACATGTTCCTCGAACCATACTGTGGCTCGATTCCATGCACCTTTCCGGTTGACCGACGAGCACGCCATGGCAGAGCGTAAGATACGGGTCGCAATCCTGTTCGGCGGGCGATCGGCCGAACATGACGTGTCGCGGGCGTCGGCAGCGAACGTGCTTCGCTCGCTCGACCCGGATCGCTACGAGACCACGGCGATCGGCATCACCCGGGACGGCCGCTGGATCGCAGCCGACGCAGGCAACGGCGCCGGCGCAGGCAGCGGATCACTCACCATTCCAGACCACGGCCCGCAACTCGCCTTGCTGCCGGGCGGACAGGGCCGCGTCGTCGTGCTACAGGGATCGGCGGCACCTGCGGAATTGCCGGCGTTCGATGTCGTCTTCCCGGTCCTGCACGGCCCGAACGGCGAGGATGGCACCGTGCAGGGTGCGCTCGAACTCTCCGACGTGGCCTATGTCGGCTCGCGCGTGATGGGCTCGGCGGCCGGCATGGACAAGGACGTCGCCAAGCGCCTGATGCGCGAGGCGGGATTGCCGATCGTCCCCTTTGTCGTGATGTCGGCAGCGGCTCCGATCAGCTATGCCGATGCGGTCAGCGCGCTCGGGTCGCGCGAACTGTTCGTCAAGCCCGCCAACATGGGATCATCGGTCGGCGTGTCGCGGGCAGGCAATGCGGAGGAGTTCGAGAGCGGCTGCCGATTGGCGCTCCGCTTCGACAGCAAGATCCTGATCGAGCGCTGTGTCGCGCCGGTCCGGGAAGTCGAATGCGCCGTGCTCGAGGATGCCGAGGGCCGCGTCCGGGCCTCCCAGCTCGGAGAGATCGTGCCGTCCGACAAGCACGGCTTCTACTCATACGACGCAAAATATCTCGATGCCGACGGCGCCCTGCTTCAGGTGCCCGCCGACGTCCCGCCCGCCGTCGCCGATCGCATCAAGGAGCTCGCGATCAGGACGTTCGGCGTACTCGGCTGCGAAGGCATGGCGCGCATCGACTTCTTCCTGCACGGCGAGCAGGCTTACGTGAACGAGGCGAACACCCTGCCCGGCTTCACCAATATCAGCATGTATCCGCGGCTGTGGGAGGCCAGCGGCCTGCCGCAACCCGCGCTGATGGATGTGCTGATCGGCCATGCCCTCGAGCGTCACAAGCGCTCCAGGGGGCTGGCATTCGAGCGCGAGTAGAATTTGCCTCGGGCAGCACGACCGCCCGACGACGCCCATCGGTCTGGTGGAACGCTGCGCGCCTACCGTTTCGGGTTGCGCCGGCGGATATGGTCGAAGCCTTGCTTGATTGCGGCGAAGCGCGCGTCGATGATCGGCTCGAATTCGAGGTCGGTGAAGATATAGGGCCAGTCGTTTTCGACGCCTTCGCGGACCAGCTCACCGACATACATGGGATCGATGCCTTGGGAGATGCGTTCCCGGACCAGATTGATCCGTTCGGCAATGGGGCCCGACGTCGGCAAGACACGGAGCTCTCCCTCGAAGCGCTGCGGCAGGTTGCGCCTTGAGTCCACGATTTGAGTGCGGATGAACCCGGGACACAGCACCGATACGCCAATCCCGCGGGGCGCCAGCTCGAGCCGCAGGCCCTCGGACAGCGCGACGACGCCATACTTTGAAACGTTGTATGCCGTGCTCCCTCCCGAGATAAGCCCAGCAATCGAGGCTGTGGAGACGATGTGTCCACCTTCGCCATGCTGCTCGATCAACGGCCCGAAGATCTCGATCCCCCAGATGGTCGCCATCAGGTTGACGCCCAGGGTCCAATCCCACGACGCATCGGTCCAGGCGCCATAGGGCCCACCGCCGCCGACGCCCGCATTGTTGACCAGGATATGCACCTTGCCATAGCGGGCAATCGTGGCTTCGGCCGCCGCCACGAGTTCGGACTTGAGTGAGACGTCCGCCTTCACGCCGTCGACATCGGCGTTGGTGCGCTTCAATCGTTCGATCGCCGCGGACAGAGCCTCTTCTTCGATATCGCAAAGCATGACTTTCGCCCCCGCTTGGGCGAGAGCAGTCGCGATCCCCAGCCCGATGCCTGAGGCAGCACCGGTCACGAACGCGGTCTTTCCAGCGAGTTCTTTCACGCGCATTCTCCTTCCGCAGACCGAGACGCTGGCCCAAAACGCCAAGCGTCTCCGGACGGAATATGACCGCGATTTCCAGCGATTGGGAAGCGCGCGGATGTTCGCTTCTGCGCCAAGCTTGGAGCTGTCCGGGGGACAGCCCTTCGCTTCGATCTTCAGCCCTTGTTCGGGTTGATCAGGAATTTCTCGCCGGTTGCGCGCTTGCCATAGACGGCGATGTTGTCGAGCTGCAAGGTTTCCTGCAACGACACCACCTTGGTGTAGTGACTTGCGAACGTGGTCTTCAACTCGGCCACCACGCGCTGGCGCAGCTTGTTGCCGGCCTCCGGGCCGATCTTCATCAGGAACGGGAACAGCAGCCAGCCGCCGACGCCCCAGGCCATGCCGAAGCCGCGCGGCAGCTCGATCGAGCGGGTGTCGAGGCTGCCATAGACATAAACCTGCTTGTGCACATTCGAGCCGTAACGGCTGTAGGCCTTGGCGGTCTTGTTGATCGCGGTTTCCATCGCGACCAGGATCTGCCCGGCGAGCTTGCCGCCGCCGATCGCGTCGAAGGCGATGGTCGCGCCGGTCTCGACCAGCGCGCTGGTCAGATCGTCCATGAAGCTGGGTGCGCTGGAATCGACGACGTGCTTGGCGCCGATCCTGTGCAGGATGTCGGCCTGCTCCTTGTTGCGTACGATATTGACGAGGCCGATGCCGTCCTTGAGGCAGATCTTGTTCAGCATCTGGCCGAGGTTCGACGCCGCCGCGGTATGCACCAGCGCCTTGTGTCCCTCGCGCCGCATCGTCTCGGTCATGCCGAGCGCGGTCAAAGGATTGACGAAGCAGGATGCGCCTTCCGCCGGCGTGGTGCCTTCGGGCAGCGGCAGGCATTCGTTGACGCGCAGCGTACGGTATTGCGCATACATCGCGCCGCCGATCATCGCGACCGTCTTGCCCATCAGCGCTTTCGCGGCGTCCGAGGAGCCGGTCTTGATCACGACGCCGGCGCCTTCATTGCCGACCGGCATCGACTCGTCGAGCCGCGCGGCGAGGCCGGCCATCGCCGCCTCCGGCACCCGGGCGGTCACCACGGGCAATTCCCTGCTGCCGGAAACCTTGGCCGATGACATGTCGGCCGGGCCGATCAGGAGGCCGAGATCGGACGGATTGATCGGGCTCGCCTCGACCCGGACCACGACTTCGTCGGGGCCGGGCTCGGCGGTCGGGACATTGACCAGCGATAGCTCCAGTTCGCCATTCTTCTTGAGCAGCGAACGCAGTTGCAGCCCATTCTTGCCGTCACTCATCGCACATCCTCCCTCGACTTCCATTTGCTGCCCTGAAGTTGGACGCTCCCCAGGGTCGGCCCGTTACCTTCGGCCCTGCCGATATGGGCCGGGTCGACAACGATGTCCAGCAATTGGCGACTTCAAAAGGATAGTTTCAAGACGACGGCTTTGGCGTAGGCATTTTTACCCAGCGCTGCGGTGTCGCGCGCGCCCGCGCGCGGCGGGGTCATCTTGCGCCTACGGCATCAGGCCGCGCCGCACCGCGTGCGACAACGACGTGTCGATCGTCCCCATGGCGGCCGGATCGCTCCTGAACGTCGTGATGTTGCGGACCGCAAGAAGCTTGTCGAGCTCGTTCTGCTCGATCAGTCCCGTTGCGAGCATCTCTTCGATCCTGAAGTCATCGACCACGAATGGCTTGCCGGCAGACCGGCAGATCGTCTTGATCGGGCAATAGACGTCCCCCTCAATCGCCGTGACCTGCGCGGCCTCGCGCTCGATGGTTCGCTCTCTCTTCGCAAACTGCTCGGCAAACTGCGGATCGAACAGGACGAGCAGCGTTTCCTGACGATCCGACGCGAGAAGACGAAACAGAAGCAGCGACACGACCGTAATCTTGGCGGCGGATCCCGATAGGTGTTTGGCCAGCGGACTGCTTTCGAGTGATGCACATGTGACGCCGATCGCGATACCGAGCGCCAGGATCAGATCGAACTCGGCATTTCCGTATATCTTGTCACCAAACCATTGCACGATGCAGGAGGCCAGGGCGATCGGAACGTGAAGGGCCGTGAATCTGGCGCCATCCGTGCTGCTGGTGAACACCCAGCAAAGCCAGATCAGCGCGGCAAGCGCGGACCACTGCAGATGACCGAGATTGCCGATCAGGTGAGCGATGTCGTAGTCACGGGCCGTGAACAGGTTGCGGAAAAAATCGGATCCGAAGATTGCACCACACAGCGCGAGCCCGGCGGTCGCGGCGATCACGCTGGCGACGACCGCGGGGATCGCGCTGGCGCGGTGGCGTGCGAGGAGCCAGATCACCGCAGTCAGCGGGATCGCGATCATGCTGTGCTTCCAGAAGCCACCGATGACCATGACGAGCAGCGGACCAAGCGCCGATCGCACGCCCGATCGTTCCGAGGTCAGCAGCCATGCGAGGCCGCCCCCCAAGATCGCCTCGCCGGCAAGTTGCGGATCATTCGCCCCAACATAGTTCGTGAAGTTGTGGGACATGATCGCGACGTACCACAATGCCCCGATGGCGGGACCGAAGATCCCGCCCGCCAGTGCCCGAACGCAGACGAAGATTTCGACGCTTACGGCGATCAACGCGACCAGCGACAGCCAGCGCCCGACAAAGAGATTGTCCGCGAGAAGATTGCCCAGCGAGCCAACGCAGTAGAACGAGAGCGGCGGATAGTTGTTGACGACGAGAGCGCTCGGGGCCGGATAGATCGTTTTCCAGGCCGCCGCAGCGTCCTGGAAGTAGGCGTTCCAGGTTTCCGTGAACCAGATTTCGATCAGGAATTGCGATCGCCAGACCGGGTAGAAAAAGAAGTAAAGCGCGACCAATGCCGTCGCCCCGATAAGGGCGGCATCAACCCGATCAAAAACAGTTGGGACGTCGAGAGAGAGTTTCCGGTTACTCGCCCCGACAACGGAAATGTTCGACAACACGCTGAAACAGTGGCCGAAGGAGCGACCAATGGCAACCGAAAGGTAAGACAGTAATGATCCGGAATTGCCTTCCTCACGAAATGCGGGGCTTCCGCACGCGGACGCCGGAGTCATCACCCGCTACCTGGCGACGCCATACACGTCGCCAGCCCAATCGACCGCTCACAGCGCGAGGACGATGGTAAGCCTCGTTACCGCGCGTGAGCTTGGCGTGCCTTACGACAGCGCCTTCAAGGCCGCCCTGCCCGCGTATTTCGCCTGGCTACCGAGTTGCTGCTCGATGCGCAGCAGCTGGTTGTACTTGGCGGTACGGTCGGAGCGCGCCAGCGAGCCGGTCTTGATCTGCCCGCAATTGGTGGCGACCGCGAGGTCGGCGATCGTGGAGTCCTCGGTCTCGCCGGAGCGGTGCGACATCACGGCGGTGTAGCCGGCCTTGTAGGCCATCTCGATCGCCGCCAGCGTCTCGGTCAGCGTGCCGATCTGGTTGACCTTGACCAGGATCGAGTTGGCGCGGCCATGCTTGATGCCGTCGGCAAGCCGGGTGACGTTGGTGACGAACAGATCGTCGCCGACCAGCTGGCACTTGTTGCCGATCGCATCCGTCAGCTCCTTCCAGCCGTCCATGTCGTCTTCCGACATGCCGTCCTCGATGGTGACGATCGGATAGCGGCCGACCAGATCGGCGAGATACTTCACCTGCTCGGAACGCGAGCGGGTCTTGTTCTCGCCGCCATAGACGTAGGAGCCTTCCTTGAAGAACTCGGTGGAGGCGCAGTCGAGGCCGAGCACGACGTCGTCGCCCGCCTTGTAGCCGGCCTTGCCGATCGCGTTCATGACGAATTCGAGCGCGGCATCGGCCGACGGCAGGTTCGGCGCGAAGCCGCCTTCGTCGCCGACATTGGTGTTGTGGCCGGCCTTCTTCAGCTCGCCGCGCAGCGTGTGGAAGATTTCCGAGCCGCAGCGCAGCGCTTCGGCGAAGCTGCTGGCGCCGACCGGCAGGATCATGAACTCCTGGAAGTCGATCGGGTTGTCGGCATGCACTCCGCCATTGATGATGTTCATCATCGGCACCGGCAACGTCCGCGCCGAGGTGCCGCCGACATAGCGATACAGCGGCATGTCGAAGGATTCCGCGGCGGCCTTGGCGCAGGCCAGCGAGACGCCGAGGATGGCGTTGGCGCCCAACCGGCTCTTGTTCGGCGTGCCGTCGAGCTCGATCATGATCTGGTCGATCGCGACCTGCTCCTCGACGGCCTGGTCGCTGAGCGCCTCGAAGATCTCGCCATTGATGGCGGCGACCGCCTTCTCGACACCCTTGCCGAGATAGCGCGACTTGTCGCCGTCGCGCAGTTCCACCGCCTCATGGGCGCCGGTGGAAGCCCCCGACGGCACCGCCGCGCGGCCAATCGACCCATCCTCCAGCACCACATCGACCTCGACCGTGGGGTTGCCGCGGCTATCCAGGATTTCGCGGCCGATGATGTCGACGATGTCAGTCATGAGAACCTCTTTTGGCAGTGCGGGGGGCAGATGGCGGTGCTTCTACCGCAATGCATCGAGGGGGAAAAGGCCGGGTGACGGCCCCCTTTGCATGGGGTTGTTTTGCAGGAAAACCGGTTTCCACTTTTCCGGATCATGCTCTATGAGACCCAAACGGAGACCCCTGATGGCAAAGAAATCCACCAAATCAACGACCTCCCCCGACCTGCAACTCGGCCGCGCGGTGGAATGGCCCGATGCGCCGGAAAAGGCGCAGATCGACCGCGTGCCCAACCCACAGGCTGGTACCGATTACCTGGTCCGCTTCACGGTGCCGGAATTCACCTCGATCTGCCCGGTGACGGGCCAACCGGACTTCGCGCATCTGGTGATTGACTTCGTGCCCGGCCGCTGGCTGCTGGAATCCAAGTCGCTGAAGCTGTTCGCCGCAAGCTTCCGCAACCATGGCGCCTTCCATGAGGATTGCACGGTCATGATCGGCAAGCGGATATCCGACGAGATCAAGCCGAAATGGCTCCGTATCGGCGGCTACTGGTACCCGCGCGGCGGCATCCCGATCGACGTGTTCTTCCAGACCGGACGATTGCCGAAGGGCATCTGGGTCCCGGATCAGGGCGTCGCGACGTATCGCGGGCGGGGTTAGCGTAGCGGCCTAAGCCTCAACATCCGGCCGCGCCGCCGCATCGGCCGGCCGCGTCTGCTTGAGGAATCTCGCGCAGATAAATCCAAGCACGACCATCACCGCCGCGGCCGAGACCAGCGTTGCGGTCTTGCCGGCATGTTGCAGCCCAAAACCGTAGGCGATCGGGCCGACGGTCTGGCCCATGAAGAAGAAGAACGAGTGCAGCGACAGCGCGGTGGCGCGCGCCTCGACCGAGAGCTCGCTGGCGAACACCTGCAAGCAGCCGTGGATCATGTAGAAGCCGAGACCCATCACCATGAGGCCCGCCATCTGCAATTTCCAGTGCGGCCCGAAAGCGACGCCGACTAATTGAATTGCCACCAGCGTCGCCCCTGCGATCATCATGCCTCTCACCCCGATCAACGGCAGCAGGCGCGCCACCGTCAGCGTGTAGAGCAGTCCGCCGATCGCAAAGCCCGCGATCACGATCCCGGCGATCGACAGCGAGGTTTCGCCGAGCTCGAACAGGAACGAGGCGATGAAGGGAAACAGCCCAAGGACGCAGCAGCCTTCGATGAAGACAGCCGAATAGCAGATGCGCGCGTTCGGATTGGTGAAGATGGTGCGATAGCCGTGGCGCAGCGCCTTCAGGCTGGTGCGCGGCGGACGGTTCAGCGCGGCGCCGCGGAAGCCGGCCGCAACCGCGAGCGCGACGATGATCACGAGGGCGCCGAGCACCGCCAGCACGCCGCGCCAGCCGAGGAAGTCACCGATCAGGCCGGAGGCCGTGGCGCCGAGCAGATTGCCGGTCATCGAGCCTGCGAGAGTCCGCCCGATCGCAAGCTGCCGCTTGTCCGGGCCGACCAGGTCGCTGGTCAGCGACAGCGCCACCGGAAACACGCCGCCGGAGCCGATGCCGGCCAGGATGCGGGTCACGAACAGCATCGGGAACGAGGTCGACAGCGCGCCGAGAATGCTGGCGACGCCGAGCAGTCCGAGGCAGATCGTCATCAGACGCGCCTTGCCGAACAGATCGGCGGCGGCGCCGATCGCCGGCTGGATGATTGCGAAAGTGAAGGCGAACACCGCGGCAAAGCTCGCCGCGGTCGCGATGCTGACGCCAAAATCGTCGGCGACATGCGGCAGCACCGGATCGAGCGCGCGCACCGACAGGCTCGCCGCGAAGGTCGCCAGCGTGATCACGTTGAGAACCGGCGGCATGCCGCTCTTTGCGGTCATGTCGCAGTCCGTCTGTCAGGTTGCGGTTTTGGCGAGTGCGTCGAACTGCATCAGCCGCCTGACGAGGGCCTCGAAGTCGCGCAGCGGCACCATGTTGGGACCGTCCGACGGCGCGTGATCCGGATCGGGATGGGTCTCGATGAACACGCCGGCGACGCCGACCGCGACCGCGGCGCGCGCCAGCACCGGCACGAACTCACGCTCGCCGCCCGACGAGGTGCCCTTGCCGCCCGGCTGCTGCACCGAATGGGTGGCGTCGAAGATCACGGGCGCACCGGTGGTGCGCGCAAGGATCGGCAGCGCGCGCATGTCGGAGACCAGCGTGTTGTAGCCGAACGACGCGCCGCGCTCGGTGACCAGCACGTTGGCATTGCCGGCGCCGGTGATCTTGCTGACCACATTGGCCATATCCCACGGCGCCAGGAACTGGCCCTTCTTGACGTTGACGACCTTGCCGGTCGCAGCCGCAGCCAGCAGCAGGTCGGTCTGCCGGCACAGGAAGGCCGGGATTTGCAGCACGTCGACCGCCTGCGCCACCTCGGCGCACTGGCTGGCTTCGTGCACGTCGGTCAGCACCGAAAGCCCGAGCGACGAGCGGATCTCGGCGAAGATCGGCAGCGCCTGCGCAAGCCCGATGCCGCGCGCCGCGGTCGCGCTGGTGCGGTTCGCCTTGTCGAACGAGGTCTTGTAGACGAGGCCGATCTTCAGCCGCGCCGCGATCTCCTTCAACGCGGAGGCGACTTCCAGCGCATGCGCGCGGCTCTCTAGCTGGCAGGGACCGGCGATGATCGAGATGGGCGAGGCGTTGCCGAATTCGGCCGATCCGACGGCAACGATCGGCGCGGCGGCCCGCACGGAAACCTGGTTGGTCAAAATGCTGCATCCTTTTGGCCTGCGACCATGCAATCCCGCGCGGGGCGGATCAAGCCGTCCCGCGCGATGAGGGGGTTGCGCTGGCGCCGTGGGTGCGCCGTGCTATCACAATCCTGCCCTATCAGCCCCTATAGACTGCCGCGGAACAGATTCCCAAGACCGGATTTCAGACCGGATTTCAAGACCGGATTGTACGAGGAACGAGATGCGCATTTCGCTGGTGCTCGGAGCCGCGGCCGCCCTGTCGGCAATATCGGGACTGGCCCATGGCCAGGCCAACAGCCAGCCCGGCGTCGTCACCAGCGGCGCCGCCGGCGTCACCATCAACGGCAAGCCGGCCGCGCGCAGCGGCGACACCACCAGCAATGCGGGCCCGCTGGTCGAAGGCGTGCCCAACGTGCTGATCAACGGCAAGCCCGCGGTGGTCATGGGCGACCGCACGCATTGTGGCGGCAAGACCACCTCGGGCAGCCACGGCGTCTTCATCAACGGCAAGCCGATGGTCCGCGAAGGCGACCAGACCTCGGGTTGCCCGCAATAGCGTCGCAGCGGGCGCGATGAGACCAATCATCGCGCCCTCAACTCCGCGCCCGCGCTACTTCACCGACGAGAACGACGTCGGCACCAGCAGCTGGTTTTCGATGGTGAGAACGATCTGGCCGTCCTCCTCGGTCTTGGCGCGCGCGGCGAGCCATTCCGGGTCGGTTGCGAACGCCGTCCATTTCTTCTCGCGCTCGGCCAGCGATTCCCAGGCCAGCAGATAGGTCAGGTCCTGGTTGGATTCGCCGACCAGCGTCGTGAAGAAGCCGGCCTGCCTGATGCCGTGCTTGTCCCAGAGCTTCAGCGTGACGGTCTCGAAGCGCTTGAGCAGCGCCGGCAAGCGGCCCGGCAGGCAGCGATAGACGCGGGTCTCGTAGATCATTGGCGGTCCTCCCAGATGGTTGTGCGAGCGGTTATACCGAGCGGGTTCCAGACTGTCTTGAGGGGGTGACAACATGGCACCCCTGCTCGCCCGCGGCGGCGATTCCCGCAATGTTGTTGCAATGTTACTTGCCCTAGAACCAGCCGTGGAAGCAGGACGAAGAACACATGCGGATACTGCTGGTTGAAGACGAGGCCGAGATGGCGGCGGCGCTGGCGCAGGCGCTGAAAGGCTACGACATGGTGGTCGACCATGTGCCGAACCTTGCCGAGGCCGAGGAGGCGATTTCCGCCGACGTGCATGGCGCGGTGCTGCTCGACCGCCAGCTGCCCGACGGCGACGGGCTCTCGCTGATCCCGAAGCTGCGCGCCAAGGCCGACGGCGTTCCGATCATCGTGCTGACCGCGCGCGGCGACCTCGCCGATCGCGTCAGTGGGCTCGACAGCGGCGCCGACGACTATCTGGCCAAGCCGTTCGCGGTCGAGGAACTGATGGCGCGGCTGCGCGCCGTGCTGCGCCGACCCGCCGGCGTGCAGTTCGAGATCATCAAGGCCGGCCGCATCGCGTTCGATTGCAGCCACCGCGAGGCCAGCATCGAGGGCCGCCCGTTCGAGCTGCCGCGGCGCGAGCTTTTGGTGCTGGAGACGCTGCTGCGCCGCATGGGGCGCACCGTGCTGCGCGCGACGCTCGAGGAAGCGGTCTACAATTTCGAGGACGAAATCCAGTCGAACGCGCTCGACGCTCACGTCTCGCGGCTCAGGCGCAAGCTCGCCGACGCGGGTGCCGGCGTCGAGATCCACAGTATCCGCGGCGTTGGCTATCTGCTGAAACAGACGTCATGAGCGAACAGGCCGATCACTATTGCCTGCGCTCCAAATTGAGCTGGCGACTGGTGGCGCTCCAGGCGCTGCTGCTCGCGATGCTGATCGTCTGCCTGATCAGCGCGCTGTGCGCCACCGGTTTCCTGATCGTTCCGCGCGACGAGGATCACGTCATCTCCATCGTGCAGAGCGCGATCGCGCGCGATGCGCAGGGCAATCTGGTGTTACGCCCGACCGCCGACCTCAAGCAGCTTCGCGACAACACGCCGGACCTCTGGTTCCTGGTGCGCGACCGGGGCGGTCACTCGCTGTCGGAAGGCGCGGTACCGCCCGAATTCGCCAGGATCGGCGATGCACTCGACCAGATCAGCCAGGCCAGACTCGGCTGGCAGATGTTCGAGGACGATCCGCGCAAGCCGCCGGCCCGGCTGAAGCGCGTCAATTCCGACGCCGGCCCGGTGCAGGTGCTCACGGCCACGCAAGGGCCGACGTCGAGCCTCAAGACGGCACTCGCCACGACGCTGGCATTCCTTGCCATCGCCCTGCCCGGCCTGTTGCTGATGGCGTGCGCCACATTCATCGCGACGCCGATGGTGGTGAAGCGCGCGTTCGCCGGCCTCGACACCGCGGCCGACCAGGCGCGCCGGATCGACTTCCGGCAGCGCGGCAGCCGGCTGTCGGCCGACCATTTGCCGCTCGAGGTCGCACCGCTGGTGACCGCCGTCAACGATGCGCTGACGCGGCTCGACGACGGCTATTCGCGCCACCAGCGTTTCGTCGCGGACGCCGCGCATGAATTGCGCACGCCGATCGCGATCCTCAACACCCGGCTGGAGTCGCTGCCGCCGGGCCCCGAAAAAAACCGACTGCTCGAGGATTCGGCGCGGCTGGCGACGCTCGCCGAGCAGTTGCTCGACATCCAGCGCTTCGACCAGTGCCGCAATCCGTTCGAGCGCGTCGATCTCGTCGCGGTCGCGCGCAATGTCGCCGCCGACCTCGCGCCGCTTGCGATCGCGGCCGGTTATGAATTGTCGCTCGAGACTGCAATCGATCGGATCGAGACGCAAGGCGATCGCGCCGCGCTGGAGCGCGCGCTGACCAATCTCGTGCAGAATGCGATCCAGCATGGCGGCCGGCGCGGCACCATCACGATCCATGTCGGCAGCGCCACGACCATCGACGTGTCAGACGAAGGCGACGGCATTCCGCAGAACCAACGCACGCGGATCTTCGATCCGTTCTACCGGCTCGCGCCGCTCGATCGCGGCGCCGGCCTCGGGTTGAACATGGTGCGCGAGATCGCAAGGCTGCATGGCGGTCACGTCTCCGTGCTCGACGGACCGAAAGGCGGCGCGTGCTTCCGGCTCACATTGCCGCCAGCGCCGTTCGCGTCATAACGCGAGCAATATCGCGCAATGTTGGCGCAATGCAAGTGCCGCAAAGAAGATGGCGCGCCACGCAGATGAGTCGAGGCGCTGCGACACTTTGCTGGGAATCCCAATGGCACATGATCTCCTCTCTTTCTTCACGGCGTGGATGGCAGCCCCCGGCCGCGTCGGCGCCATCGCGCCGTCGGGCGCGGCGCTCGCCGAACTGATCACGCGCGACATCACCGCCGAGACCGGCCCGGTGCTCGAGCTCGGTCCGGGAACGGGCGCCTTCACCTATCAGCTGCTGAAGCGCGGCGTGCGCCAACAGGACCTCACGCTGATCGAATACGGTTCGGATTTCATGCGGCTGTTGCAGCTGCGCTTCCCCGGCGCGCGCGTGCTGTGGATGGATGCGGCGCGGCTGGCCTCGGAGCGGCTCTATGACGGCGCACCGGTCGGCGCCGTGGTCAGCGGATTGCCGCTGCTCAACATGTCGCCGCGCAAGGTGATCTCGATCGTCAGCGGCGCGTTCAGCTATATGCGTCCCGGCGGCGCGTTCTACCAATTCACCTACGGCATGCGCTGTCCGGTGCCACGGCCGATCCTCGACCGGCTCGGCCTGCGCGCCACGCTGGTCGATCGTGCGATCATGAACGTGCCGCCCGCCGCGGTCTACCGGCTGACGCGACGTCCGCAATACAAGCTAATGACACGGGACGTCACGCCCGCGGCGAATGCGGGTGTTTCGCCCTCCACGAGGGAACGCGAGGCCAGCATCGTGCCGGTATGAACCGGTCGGCTGACCACGCTTACGAAAAACGCTGCCATGCTGCTTGACGCGATACGCCGAGCGCCTGCCCGATCGCTTCCCAGGTCACGCCGCGCGCGCGCAGCGCGTCGACGTGACCGTTGAGGAAGTTGCCCGCGGTCTCGGCGACTGCCGCCGAGCGCGGCAGCAGCTTGAGCAAGTCTTGCTCGGAGTATGTGGTCCAGTCGGGACTGAGCACCGCAACCGGCTCGCCCCCGAGGTGCTTGTTGCAGAGCCCGACGCACTCGTCGCAGATGAACACCGATGGTCCGGCGATCAGCGCTTTGACGCTGTCGGAATCCTTGCCGCAGAATGAGCAGAACAATGACGGCGTCGGCGTGGTCACAGCATTGGCTTTGGTCGACACGGCAAGCCTCCTTGTCAAGGGAGGCTTGACAATAGCCCGTCGCGCGATGCTGTCAAGACACCCTTGACAGCCGCTTACACCAGCCGGCTCTGCTTCGCCGCCGCCTCGATGAACGAGGCAAACAGGGGATGCGGCTCGAAGGGTCGCGACTTCAGTTCGGGGTGGAACTGGACGCCGATGAACCAGGGATGGTCCTCGTACTCGACGATCTCGGGCAGCACGCCATCGGGCGACATGCCGGAGAAGCGCAGGCCGTGCTGCTCGAGACGGTCCTTGTAGGCGGTGTTGACCTCGTAGCGATGGCGGTGCCGCTCGGAGATTTCGGTCGCGCCGCCATAGACCTGCGAGACCCGGCTGCCGCGGTTGAGCGCGGCCGGATAGGCGCCGAGCCGCATGGTGCCGCCGAGGTCACCCGACTGCGAGCGTTTCTCGAGCTCGTTGCCGCGCAGCCATTCGGTCATCAGGCCGACCAGCGGCTCCTTGGTCGGGCCGAACTCGGTCGAGTTGGCATTCTCGATGCCGACCAGGTTGCGCGCAGCCTCGATGACAGCCATCTGCATGCCGAAGCAGATGCCGAAATACGGCACGTCGCGCTCGCGTGCGAACTGCGCCGCGCGGATCTTGCCCTCGGCGCCACGCTGGCCGAAGCCGCCGGGCACCAGGATGCCGTTGACGTGCTCGAGGAATGGCGCCGGGTCCTCGTTCTCGAACACCTCGCTCTCGATCCAGTCGAGATTAACCTTCACCTTGTTGGCGATGCCGCCATGCGACAGCGCCTCGATCAGCGATTTGTAGGCGTCCTTCATGCCGGTGTATTTGCCGACGATGGCGATCGTCACCGCGCCTTCCGGATTGCGGACGCGCTCGTTGATCACGTTCCAGCTCTGTAGCGCCGGCGGGATTTTCGCGGTGATGCCGAACGCGGCCAGCACCTCGTCGTCGAGGCCGGCGGCGTGATAGGCCTCCGGCACCGCGTAGATGTTGTCGACGTCGCGCGCCTCGATCACGGCGCTTTCGCGCACGTTGCAGAACAGGCCGAGTTTGCGGCGCTCTTCCTTGGGGATTTCGCGGTCAGTGCGGCACAGCAGGATGTCCGGCTGAATGCCGATCGAGCGCAGCTCCTTCACCGAGTGCTGCGTCGGCTTTGTCTTGAGTTCACCGGCACTTGGAATGTACGGCAGAAGCGTCAGGTGAATGTAGACGGCGTGATCGCGCGGCAGCTCGTTCTTGAGCTGGCGGATCGCCTCGAAGAACGGCAAGCCTTCGATGTCGCCGACGGTGCCGCCGATCTCGACCAGCACGAAATCGTAGTCGTCGTTACCCGACAGCACGAATTCCTTGATCGCATTGGTGACGTGCGGCACCACCTGGATGGTCGCGCCGAGATAGTCGCCGCGGCGTTCCTTGGTGATGATGTCCTGATAGATGCGCCCGGTCGTGATGTTGTCGGCCTTGGTGGCCGGCCGGCCGGTGAAACGCTCGTAATGGCCGAGATCGAGATCGGTCTCGGCGCCGTCGTCAGTCACGAACACTTCGCCGTGCTGATACGGCGACATCGTTCCGGGATCGAGGTTGAGATAGGGATCGAGCTTGCGAAGGCGGACTTTGTAGCCCCGGGCCTGCAGCAAGGCGCCGAGCGCCGCTGATGCCAGACCTTTTCCGAGCGAGGAGACCACGCCGCCGGTGATGAAGATGTACCGCGCCATGGGACCTTACCTTTAATCCGCCTCCGCCGATTCGCAAAACGAATCGGCTGTTCCCGGCAAACAAGCCACCGGGCTGTGGGTTACGTTAAATTGGGTGCTATTTCAGAGCATTAATGGGGGTTCCTGATGCAGGATGCCAGCGCAGCATCCTGCATGGCCACCCTGCTTTATTGCGACCGAGGCGCCTGCGGGCCGCTCGGAGCCTGCGGCGCCTGCTGCTCGTCAGCCTTCTTCAGCGAATCGAGGATGCCGCCGGAGGTCGGCGCGTTCAGCGGCGTGCCACCGGCCGGCTGCGTCTGGGCCGGCGCACCGGTCCCGATGATCGAGCTCGGCTTGCGGTCGTAGCCCGCATACCAGGACAGGAACAGGCTGGTCAGGAAGAAGCCGACCGCAAGAATTGCGGTGGTCCGCGTCAGCAGATTGGCGGTGCCGCGGCTCGACATGAAGCCGGCTCCGCCACCCATGCCGAGGCCACCGCCTTCGGATTTCTGCAACAGCACAGCGCCGATCATGACGGCGACGATCATGAGATGAATAATGATAACGACAGTCTGCATCGCAAGCCTTCCGTCATAAGCCGCCAAGCAGCCAGACAAACGGCGCTATCGGCTCTGCGGTTTTCGTGAAGTCGCGCCCTGTTACACGATTGGACCGGGCATTGTCACCCCCGAGATAGTCGCATCGGCCGACATCTCAAGCCGTGCCGCTTGCGCGCACTCCCACCTTGATCAGGCCGGCATATTCCATTATACTAGACAAATGGATACTTTAGTAGACGCTCTGAGCGAACGCCTGGCGCAGCGGATCAGGCTCGAGCGCGACAGCCGGGGCTGGTCGCTGGCCGAGCTCGCCGAACGCTCCGGCGTCTCCAAGGCAACGATCAGCAAGATCGAGCGGGCCGAGGTCAGCCCGACCGCGGTGGTGCTGGTGCGCCTCGCCTCGGCCTTCGACCTGACGCTGGCCGGCCTGATGCTGCGCGCCGAGGGCCAGGGCGAACGGCTGTCGCGCGCCGACGCGCAACCAATCTGGCGCGATCCCGAAACCGGCTATCTGCGCCGGCAGGTGTTCAGCCGTCCGGATCATCCGGTCGAGCTGGTGCGGGTCGAACTGCCGCCGAAGCAGTCGGTGACGCTGCCCGCTTCGTCCTACGCCCACATCCGCCAACTCGTCTGGGTCTTGAGCGGCAGCCTCGTCATCACCGAAGGCGGCGTGCGCCACGAGCTTGCCGCCAGCGATTGCCTCGGCTTCGGGCTGCCGGCGGACACCACCTTCGCCAATGAGACCAATGCCGGGTGTACCTATGTGGTCGCCTTGGCCCGGAGCTGACGCATGTCGCACTTCGCCATCAAGCCGCTCGCCGACGCGCCCGCGATTCGCGACGCGCTCAGCGAGCTGTTGATCGAGACCGTCGCCAGCGGCGGCTCCGTGAGCTTCATGCATCCGCTGGCAAAGGATGATGCCGAGACGTTCTGGCAGGATTCGCTCGGCGCCGCAGCGCGCGGCGAGCGCATCGTGCTCGGCGCGTTCGACGGCGACGATCTGGTCGGCACGGTGACGTTGCTGTTGAAGCTGCCGCCGAACCAGCCGCACCGGGCGGAAATCGCAAAAATGATGACGCGGGTCGCGCACCGCAATCGCGGCGTGGCGACAGCCCTGATGCGCGCTGCCGAAGCGCTTGCGATCGCGGACCGACGTACGTTGCTGGTGCTCGACACCGCCGAAGAGGACGGCGCCGGTCCTTTCTATGAGCGACTCGGCTTCAAGCTGACCGGGCTGATCCCGGACTACGCGTTGAAGCCACGTGGTGGCCTCACTGGGACGCTGATCTATTGGAAGAGGATCGGGGCGACGGTGGCGGCTTAGCCTGAACCGTCATTGCGAGGAGCAAAGCGACGAAGCAATCCATCGTTCCGCATCGGCGGCGCGATGGATTGCTTCGCTTCGCTCACAATGACGTGGAGTCGGCCCCTAACAGCCCGCGGCGATCGCCAGGAAGTCCGACGCCTTCAGGCTGGCACCGCCGACCAGCGCGCCGTTGACGTTGGCAACCGCCATCAACTCGGCCGCGTTCGACGGCTTCACCGAGCCGCCATAGAGGATCCTGATCCGGTTTCCCTCGCCCTTGAAGCGATCGGTGAGCTGCCCCCGGATAAACCGATGAACTTCCTCGACATCTTTGGCTGTCGGAGTGAGGCCGGTGCCGATCGCCCAGACCGGCTCATAGGCCACCACAAGATTGGCCGCGGTCGAGCCATCGGGCAGCGAGCCGGCGAGCTGGGTACCGCAGACGTCGAGCGTCTTGCCGGCGTCGCGCTGCTCGCGCGTCTCGCCGATGCAGACGATCGCGGTCAGCCCGGCACGCCAGACAGCCTGCGCCTTCTCGCGAATCAAGGCGTCGGTCTCGCCATGGTCGGCCCGCCGCTCGGAATGGCCGACGATGATCGCGGTGGCGCCGAGATCCTTGAACATTTCGGCTGACAAATCACCGGTATGGGCGCCTGAAGCCTTGGGATGGCAATCCTGGGCGCCGACGGCGACCTTCGAGCCGCGTGCCTTGTCGGCGAACGCCCCGACCAGTGTTGCCGGCGGACAGACCAGGAGATCGGCCTTGGCTGCGACATCGCCGGCGCCGGCCAGCATCGCGTCGAACTCGGCAAAAGAGGATTTCAGGCCGTTCATTTTCCAGTTGCCGGCGATCAGCGGCCGGATGGCGTCGGTCATGTCGGATGTCCCATCTTCTCAACGTCGTCATGCGCTATCAGAGCCGCGCGATGACTTCCAGAGCGTGACTCCGCGCCCGCTGCGCGACGCATTACCGCTCCGGTCCGACCCCTCACCCATGGTTGCGGGGGGGCTTCGGCCACTTTATAAGCGTTTTCAATTCGGTGACGCCCCGCTGCCGGACAAAAAGTCCCGACTTTTGGTCCCATTTGGGTATGACCCGGTTCCCCTCCTGTAAAACAAGTTGGACCCATGCTTCGAGGAATGCGGAAAGCCTCATCAAACTGGCTCGGCAAGACGATTATGGCCGTCGTGATGGGCGTTTTGATCGTCAGTTTCGGAATTTGGGGCATTGCCGACATTTTCAAGGGGTTTGGCCAGTCGACCTTCGCCAAGGTCGGTGGAACCGAGATTTCGGCCGAGCAGTTCCGCCAGATCTATACCGACCGCCTGCAACAGCTTGGCCGCCAGTTCGGCCGTCCGCTGACGCCTGAGCAGGCGCGCGCCTTCGGAATCGACCGCCAGGTGCTGCAACAGACGCTCGCGGAAGCCGCGATGGACGAGGAAGCGCGCCGCATGGGCCTGAACCAGTCCGATGCCGAGGTGCTGCGCGCGATCTACAACGATCCGAACTTCAAGGGCCTGAACAACCAGTTCGATCCGCAGCGCTTCCAGTCCGTGATCCGCAATTTTGGCTATACCGAAGGCCGCTACATCGCCGAGCAGCGCCGCGTCGGGCTGCGGCGGCAGATCGCCGGCACCATCTCGGCCGGGATCGAGCCGCCCAAATCGATGGTCGAGGCGCTGACCCGTTTCCAGAACGAGCAGCGCTCGATCGATTACGTCACGCTCGGCGCCGCGCAGGCCGGCACCATCGATGCGCCCTCGCCCGAAGCGCTCGCCGCCTATTTCGAGGACCACAAGGTCCAATTCCGCGCGCCCGAGTACCGCAAGATCGCCTTCGTCGCGATCACGCCGGAGGAAATCGGCAAGTGGGAAGCCGTGTCCGACGAAGATGCCAAGAAGCTCTTCGAGGAGCGCAAGGACCGCCTCAGCACGCCAGAGAAGCGCGAAGTCTCGCAGATCGTGTTTCCGGACGCCGGCGAGGCACAGGCCGCCCGCGCCCGCATCGCCTCCGGCACCTCGTTCGACGACATCGCCAAGGAGCGCAAGCTCAATCCCGCCGACGTCAACCTCGGGCTGGTCGCCAAATCGGCGATCCTCGATCCGGCCGTCGGCGATGCCGCGTTCTCGCTGCCCGCGGGCGAAGTCAGCCAGCCGGTCCAAGGCCGTTTCGGCGTCGCGCTGGTCAAGGTCGGCAAGATCGAGCCCGGCGTGACCCCGAGCTACGAGAGCCTGGCGCAGCAGGTGAAGAACGAGATCGCGTCCGAGCGCGCCCGCACCAAGGTCGCCGAACTGCGCGACAAGATGGAAGACGAGCGCGGCGGCGGCGCCAGCGTCATCGAGGCGGCGCAGAAGCTGAAACTGACCCCCGTCACGATCGATGCGGTCGATCGCTCGGGGCGCCTGCCGAACGGCCAGGTCGCGTCCAGCATTCCGCGCGGCCTCGACGTGGTGTCGCAAGCCTTCAACAGCGACGTCGGCGTCGACAACGACCCGATCCAGTTCAACAATGGCTATGTGTGGTTCGACGTGCTCGGTATCACGCCGTCGCGCGAGCGCACCCTCGACGAGGTCCACGACCAGGTCGAGGCGAAGTGGCGTGAGGACCAGATCTCCGCCAAGCTGCGTGCCAAGGCGACCGAGATCGTGCAGAAGCTCGATGGCGGCGCCAAGCTCGCCGACGAGGCCGCTTCCGCCGGCGTCAAGGTCGAGACCGTCGCGAACTTCAACCGCGAGGCCTCGCTGCCCAACGTGCCGGCCGGCGTGATTGCCGCGGCGTTCCGCACCGCCAAGGACGGTGACGGACAGACGTCTGTGGCAGGCGGCAGCCAGTGGGTCGTGTTCCGCGTCACCAACGTGACTGTGCCGCCGGTCGACTTCGCGTCCGATGCGGTCAAGCAACTCACCGAAGCGGTGCGGCGCTCGCTGAGCGACGAACAGGTCGCGCAATATGTCAGCAAGATCGAGTCCGACATCGGCGTGACCGTCAACCAGGCCGCCTTCGCACAGGTGACAGGCGCAAATAATTGAGCACAATCCCAGCGCAAACGCGTTCCGCGTTTGTCGCGCTCCAACAACAGACCTGAGCCAGCGAATGGACGACCTGAAATCGATCATCGGAAAAGTCGCCACCGGCGCCACGCTGACGCGTGACGAGGCGGCGTCCGCCTTCGACAGCATGATGTCGGGCGAAGCGACGCCCTCGCAGATGGGCGGGCTGCTGATGGCGCTGCGGGTGCGCGGCGAGACCGTCGAGGAGATCACCGGCGCAGTTACCGCGATGCGCGGCAAGATGCTGCCGGTCAAGGCGCCGGCCGAGGCGGTGGACATCGTCGGCACCGGCGGCGACGGCTCCGGCTCCGTCAACGTCTCGACCTGTGCCGCCTTCATCGTGGCCGGCGCCGGCGTGCCGGTCGCCAAGCACGGCAACCGCGCGCTGTCGTCGCGTTCGGGGGCCGCCGACGTCCTGGCCGCGCTCGGGGTCAAGCTCGACCTGACGCCGGCGCAGGTCGGGCGCTGCGTCAAGGAAGCCGGCATCGGCTTCATGTTCGCGCCTTCGCATCATCCGGCCATGAAGAACGTCGGTCCGACCCGGGTCGAGCTCGCCACCCGCACCATCTTCAACCTGCTCGGACCGCTGTCGAACCCCGCCGGCGTCAGGCGGCAGATGGTCGGCGTGTTCTCGCGGCAGTGGGTGCAGCCGCTGGCGCAGGTGCTGAAGAACCTCGGCTCCGACAAGGTCTGGGTCGTGCACGGCTCCGATGGCCTCGACGAGATCACCCTCACCGGCCCGACCTTCGTGGCGACGCTCGAGAACGGCGAGATCAAGACCTTCGAGGTGACGCCGGAGGACGCCGGGCTCGGCCGCGTCGACGGCGAGGCGCTGAAGGGCGGCGATGCCGATGCCAATGCGATCGCACTGTCGAGCGTGCTCCAGGGCAAGCCGAGCGCCTACCGCGACGTCGCGCTGCTGAACGCCGCCGCCGCGCTGATCGTGGCGGGCCGCGCCAGGGACCTCAAGGAAGGCGTTGCGATCGGTGCGCAGTCGCTCGACAGCGGCGCCGCCGCCGCGCGGCTGAAGCATTTGGTCGCGGTGTCCAACAGCTGAGAGCGATCGCCATGTCCGACATCCTGACCAAGATCGAGGCCTACAAGCGCGAGGAGATCGCCGCGGCCAAGCGCGCGCGTCCACTCGCCGATGTCGAGGCGCAGGCGAAATCCGCCTCGGCCCCGCGCGGCTTCGTCCGCGCCATCATGCACAAGCACGCGCGCGGCGACTATGCGCTGATCGCCGAGGTGAAGAAGGCCTCGCCCTCGAAGGGGCTGATCCGGGCCGATTTCGATCCGCCGGTTCTCGCCAAGGCCTATGAGACGGGCGGCGCCGCCTGCCTGTCGGTGCTGACCGACGCCCCGTCGTTCCAGGGTCATCTCGACTTCATGGTCGCGGCCCGCGCCGCGACCAATCTGCCGGTGCTGCGCAAGGATTTCATGTTCGACACCTACCAGGTCGCGGAAGCCCGCGCCCATGGCGCTGACTGCATCCTGATCATCATGGCCGCGCTCGACGACGCCGCGGCCAGCGAGATCGAGGATGCCGCGCTCGGCTACGGCATGGATGTATTGATCGAGATCCACGATCGCGCCGAGCTCGACCGCGCCCTGAAACTTCGCTCGCCGATGATCGGCGTCAACAACCGCAATCTGCGCACCTTCGAGACCACGCTCGCGACCAGCGAGGCGCTCGCGCCGCTGATCCCGCGCGACCGCCTGATGGTCGGCGAGAGCGGCATCTTCACCCCTGACGATCTCGCCCGCCTCGAGCGCGTCGGGATGTCGACCTTCCTGGTCGGCGAAAGCCTGATGCGCCAGCAGGACGTCACCGCGGCGACCCGCGCGCTGCTGACGCGACAGGCCGCTGCGCGCGCCACTGGCGCCCGCTGACGCGATGGCGCGGAAGACCATGGCCAAAGGCAAAGCCCAGCCATCGGGCACCGGCACGGCTCTGACCCATATCGACGCCAAGGGCGACGCGCGGATGGTCGACGTTTCGGCCAAGCCGGCGACCGAACGCACCGCGGTCGCCGAAGGCCGCGTCCTGATGAGCAAGGCAACGCTTGTATTGATCGAGCAAGGCCAGGCCAAGAAGGGCGACGTGCTGGCGACCGCGCGGATCGCCGGCATCATGGCGGCGAAGCGGACCTCGGAGTTGATCCCGCTGTGCCATCCGCTGGCGCTGGCCAAGGTCACGGTCGATATCGCAACCGACGCCAAGCTGCCGGGCTGCATCGTGCGCGCCAGCGTCAAGGTGACCGGGCCGACCGGCGTCGAGATGGAAGCGCTGACCGCGGTTTCGGTCGCATGCCTGACGATCTACGACATGATCAAGGGGGTCGAGCGCGGCGTGCGGATCGACGCCATTCATCTCGTCGAGAAGATCGGCGGCAAGTCCGGGCATTATCGCGCGGGCGAATGATCGCGAGTGCGCCCGATTGCGTCGGCGTGACGTTATTTCAATGAGCCGCTGATCGAATTGAAGGTGCCCGAGAGCTTGGTGCCGACGCCTTTCACAGCAGCGATGATGGCGATGGCGATGCCGGTTGCGATCAGCCCGTATTCGATCGCCGTGGCTCCGGTCTCGTCGGCCCAGAAACTCTGTAGAAGCTGCTTCATCATGGCACTCTCACACACTGAACTTTGCGCAACGACACGCAAACAACGTGCCGACGATGGCATCGAGCATCGTCATGGACTTAGATCGTAAACGAGCTCTTGCATCGATCGCGGAGGCGGCAAATGATTCCGCATGTCGCGTGGTGACCGGCAAAGTCTGCAGTTCCGCAGCAGGAACTTGTTGTGCCGATACCGGTCAGGCCTCGAAGCGACGTCGGCTGCAATTCCGCCATTTCGTTCGATCGCAGCGAACCGTGCCGGCCAGCGCCGGATGCGACACGCCCGCAACCATTCGTTAACCAGTCTCGCTAACCGGCGCTCCATCTCGTTTGGTTACGACTTTCGCGGGCCGGAGGTGCGCAAAAGCTACTTCCGGGCGAAACGCCTGGAACCGATTGCGTCAGATGAATCCAAACGGCAGCACCTCGTTCAACATCAATTCGGTGATCGGCACCGGTCCGATCCGCTGGCTGATCCTTGGCGGCGCCGTGCTGATGGCTGCGATCGCGATCGGCGCGACGTTGATGGCGGAGAATTTTCGCGAGCGCGCCTTGCACAACAGCGAACGCGAGCTCGAGAACACCGTGCTGCTGCTGGCGCGGCACTTCGACCAGCAGCTCGACGATCTCGAAGTCGTGCAGCGCGATTTGGTCGCGTTCATGCGCGACAGCGGGATCGCGACGCCGGAGAACTACCGGAGCCGGATGTCGTCCGACGACATCCACGCGATGCTCAAATCGAAGATGGAGGCGCTGTCCAATGTCGGCAGCCTCAACGTGTTCGATGCCGACGGCGTGCTGATCAACAGCTCGGGCGCCTGGCCGACGCCGCAGGCCTCGATCGCCGACCGCGACTATTTCCAGATCTTCAAGTCGAGCCCCTATTCGCCCGACATGCTGGTCGCGCCGGTGGTCAGCCGGATCAGCGGAAAGTGGACCACCGTGATCGCCCGCAAGGTCACCGGTCCGCACGGCGAGTTTCTCGGCGTGGTCGGCCGCGGCATCGCGCCGGCGACCTTCGAGAGATTCTTCTCCACCGTCGCACTCGGCGAAGGCGCCGCGATCTCGATGCATCACCGCGACGGCACGCTGCTGGCGCGCTATCCGCATGTCGAAGAGCTGATCGGCAAGAACTTCCGCACCGGCCCGGTCAGCCAGCAGCAGGTGTTCGAGCGGCCCGCGAGCACCTCGCGGCTAACCAGCCCGGTCGACGGCAAGGACCGCCTGGCGTCGTCGCGGGCGCTCACCAAATTCCCGATCGTGGTGGTCGCGACCACCACCACGGAGGCGGCGCTCGCCAACTGGCGCGAGCAGATCGGCATCCTGATCGCGATCACCAGCATTTCCGTGCTGGCGATCGCCATTCTGCTGACGCTCGTGGTGCGCAAGCTGTTGCAGCAGCACCGTGCCCAGCAGCAGCGCCTGACGCTGGAGAAGCTCCGGCTCGACACCGCCGTCAACAACATGACGCAGGGGCTGTTGCTGTTCGATTCCACGCAACGCCTGGTGATCTGCAACAAGCGCTACATCGAGATGTACGGCCTGTCGGCCGACGTCATCAAGCCCGGTTGCAGCTTCCGCGACGTCATCGTGCATCGCCATTTGACCGGTTCGTTCCAGGGCGAGGTCGAGCGCTATGTCAACCTCGTGCTGCGCGATGTCAGCGTCCGCAACACGATGGTGATCACGACGCCCGACGGCCGTTCGATCCAGGTCGTCAACGAGCCGCTGGCCGATGGCGGCTGGCTTGCGACCCACGAGGACGTCACCGAGCGCCGGCGCGCCGAGGAGCGCATCACGCATCTCGCGCACTATGACGCCCTCACCGACCTGCCGAACCGCGCGCTGTTCCACGAGGAGATCAAGCGCGAGCTGCCGCATGTCACCGCCGACAGCCAGCTCGCGGTGCTCTATATCGACATCGACGAGTTCAAGGGCGTCAACGACTCGCTCGGCCACATGGTCGGCGACGAATTGCTCAAGTCGGTCGCCAGGACGCTGAGCGGCGTCATCGGCGACGGCGATTTCGTCGCGCGGCTCGGCGGCGACGAATTCGCCATCGTGCAGACCGGGGTCAGAAGCGAGATCGAGGTCACCGACCTCGTCGCGCGCATCTACGAGGCGATCCGCTCGCCCTATCAATGCCTCGGTCACCAGGTCACGACCGACGCCAGCATCGGCATCGCGCTGGCGCCGAGGGACGGCACCGATCTCGACCAGATCATGAAGAACGCCGACCTTGCGATGTATGCGGCAAAGTCAGCCGGCCGCCGTGTCTCGCGCTTCTTCGAGCCGGCAATGGACGCCGACGCCCGCGCCCGCCGCGAGCTCGAGATGGAGCTGCGCCAGACCATCGCCGCCGGCCACGGGCTCGAAGTCTATTACCAACCCTGCGTCGACCTGCGCAGCAACGAGATCACCGGTTGCGAGGCGCTGGTGCGCTGGCGCCACCCGTTGCGCGGCATGATCTCGCCGGCCGAGTTCGTGCCGATCGCCGAGGAGACCGGCCTGATCAACCAGCTCGGCGAATGGGTGCTGGTGACGGCCTGCAAGGAAGCCGTGAACTGGCCCGACCATATCAGCCTCGCCGTCAACGTCTCACCGGTCCAGTTCCGCAGCGGCACGCTGGCGCTGAAGGTGATCGCGGCGCTCGCGGCATCGGGGCTGTCAGCGGGCCGGCTGGAGCTCGAGATCACCGAAGCGGTGTTGATCCGCGACGACGAGACTGCGCTCGCCGCGCTGCATCAGCTCCGCGCCATCGGCATCCGGATCGCGCTCGACGATTTCGGCACCGGCTATTCGTCGCTGAGCTACCTGAAGCGCTTCCCGTTCGACAAGATCAAGATCGACCGCTGCTTCGTCACCGACATCGCCGATCCGCAGGGCTCGGCCGGCATCGTCGAGGCTGTGGTCAACATCGCCGCCGAACGCAGCATGACGACGACCGCCGAAGGCGTCGAGACCGCGCAGCAGCAGCAATTGCTGCGCGAGCTCGGCTGTTCGGAAATGCAGGGCTACCTGTTCAGCCCGCCCAAGCCCGCGGCGCAGATCCGCGAGCTGCTGGCCGGGCACCGCCGCGGTCCCGCCGCGGGCGCCGGCACCACGCGCCGGCGCAAGCCGATCGCCCGCACCGCCTAGTTCGGCACCGGCCGCTTCTGCGCGGTCTTGGTGTCGGCGCTCTTCGCATCGACATTCTTGGCATCGGCGTTGATGGTGACACCGCGGAGCTGGTTGAAGGCCGCAGCCAGCGCCTTGTCGTTCTTCTCGTCCGGCGGCACGTAGGACTGCGAGCCGGTCTGTTCGGCGCCCTCGGCGGAGAGATGGCCGCGCATCGAGGCCTCGCCCTTGATCTCGGAGCGGGTCTTGAACTCGTCCGGCACGTCTTGCAGCACCTCGATGTCGGGCTTGATGCCGAGCGCCTGGATCGAATGGCCCGACGGCGTGAAGTAACGCGCCGTGGTCAGCGCCAGCGCGCCGTTGCCGGCGCCGAGCGGAATGATGGTCTGCACCGAGCCCTTGCCGAACGAGCGGGTGCCGATCAGGGTCGCGCGCTTGTGGTCATGCAGCGCGCCGGCGACGATCTCGGAGGCCGAGGCCGAGCCGCCATTGATCAGCACGACGAGCGGCTTGCCCTTGGTCAGGTCGCCGCCATGGGCGGTGAAGCGCTGGGTCTCTTCCGGATTGCGGCCGCGGGTCGAGACCACCTCGCCGCGCTGCATCAGCGTCGAGGTCACCGACACCGCCTGGTCGAGCAGGCCGCCGGGATTGTTGCGGAGATCGATGACATAACCCGCGAGCTTGTCCTGGGGGATCTCCTTCTGGATCTCGGTGATCGCCTTGCGCAGGCCCTCCGTGGTCTGCTCGTTGAACGAGGTGATCCTGATATAGCCGATGTCGCCGCCCTCGGCGTGGAACTTGACCGGACGGACCCGGATGATCTCGCGGGTGATCGAAACCTCGATCGGCTTGTCGGCATCCTTGCGGACGATCTTCAGCCGGATCGAGCTGTTCGGCGCGCCCTTCATCTTGTTGACGGCCTGGTCGAGCGTCATGCCCTGGATCTGCTCGTCGTCGATCGAGGTGATCACGTCGCCGGACATGATGCCGGCGCGCGAAGCCGGCGTGTCGTCGATCGGCGCCACCACCTTGACGAGGCCGTCCTCCATCGTGACCTCGATGCCTAGTCCACCGAACTCACCATGGGTGGTCTCCTGCATCTCCGCCCAGCCCTTCTCGTTCATGTAGCGGGAGTGCGGATCGAGCGAGGAGATCATGCCGTTGATCGCGCCCTCGACCAGCTTGGAGTCCTCGGGCTTCTCGACGTAGTCGGTCTTGATCTTCTCGAACACCTCGCCGAACAGGTTGAGCTGCGAATAGGTGTTATCGGAATGCGCGGCGGCATTGGCGACGGCGAACAGATGCGCGCCCTGCGGCGAGGCCACGAGCAGGGTGAGACACGCTCCCGCAACCGTCCCGAGGAAGAAGCCAGCATGTTTGCGCATTATCCGTGATCCCTTCTAACGGCCGGCAACGTTTCGCAACATCCGGCCCGCTTCACCCCGACGCGGGGCACCACACAACGGCTTTTTGGTCGGATCAAGGCCGCCTCGTCACCGGACCATTACGGTCCTGTTAGAGTGCCCTGGCCGCACCACCCCGACCATCGAACGTAAGCCTCAAGACAGTTCCTTGCCAGTCTCGCCGGCTGCCAGGGGCTCCTCCCGCAACCCGTTCTGCCAGGTCGACGGCTGGGTCCCGAAGCCGCGCTTGGCCCGGGTGCCCAGCCAATAGCCAAACTGCGGAGGAACATTGCGAAATGGTCCTTCAACCCCGAGTTTCAGCGCGGCATCCATCGGCCAGTTCGGGTTATTGAGGATTTCCCGGCCGACCGCGATCAAATCTGCTTGTTTATCGCGCAGGATTTGCTCGGCCTGGTCACCATGGATGATCAGGCCGACCGCCATGGTCATGATATCGGCATGCGCCCGGACATATTCCGCAAGCGGCACCTGATAGTTGTATTTGATCTCCTTGCCCAGGATCGGCGCCATCTCGCTGATTCCGCCCGACGAGCAGTCGATGACATCGACGCCCTTCCCTTTCAGGACCCTGGCCAGCCGCGCGCTCTGCTCCGGTCCCCAGCCGGCATTGTCCTCGACTGACAGCCGCACGAACAACGGCTTGTGATCCGGCCAGTGCGCGCGCACCGCTTCCGTCACCTCGATCAGGAAGCGCATCCGGTTGGCTTCCGAGCCGCCGTATTGGTCGGCGCGCTGATTCGAGCGCTCCGAGAGGAATTCGTGGACGAGATAGCCATGGGCGCCGTGCAGTTCCAGAACGTCGAACCCGGCCTCATGCGCGCGCCGTGCCGCCTGTCCCCAGGCGGCGACGAGGTCCTTCACTTCCGCCGTCTCCAGCGCCCGCGGCACCGGCCAGCGCCCGCTATGGGCGATCGCGCTCGGCGCCACCGGCGTCCAGGCATCCCAATCCTCGATCTCGGCGCTGCGCTCGAGCGGACGGTCGCCTTCCCAGGGGCGGCTCGCGCGCGCCTTGCGGCCGGAATGGCCGAGCTGGATGCCGGCGACCGCATTCTGCTGCTTGATGAAGCCCGCGACGCGGCCAAGGGGTGCTACGAACTTGTCATCCCAGATGCCGAGATCGCCGACCGTCCCGCAGCCGCGGCGTTCGACCTTGGTGGATTCCACGATCACGAGGCCCGCGCCGCCGGCGGCGAACTTGCCGGCATTCATCAGGTGCCAGTCGGTCGCAAAGCCTTTCTCCGCGGAATATTGGTGCATTGGCGGCACCACGATGCGGTTCTTCAGCGTGACGCCGCGGATGGTCATCGGCGAAAACAGCAGCATCTCGGACATGGTTTCCTCTTGTCGCGTCGCCTGCCCGGCACGCGCCGAACCGATCCTGTTGATGACGACGATAGCCGTCAGTCGCGGCAATCGGTAGAGGGCCTCCGGCAAATCTGATCAGCGCTGCGACCTGCAATCGCTCACAGCCATTTCGGCACGTCGCTGCGCACGAAATGACGCAATTGCCCGATCAGCACGACGGGATCGGGATCGACGCAGATCGAATGCCGGTGCGCCGGCGGCAGGAACCTGCACGTCACCATGTGGTCGATGAACGCCAGGAACGGCTGATAGAATTCGGCGATATTGAGCAGGCCGACCGGCTTGTCGATCTCCGACAGCTGGTTCATGGTCCAGACCTCCATCATCTCCTCCATCGTCCCGATACCGCCGGGCATCGCGATGAAGGCGTCGGCAAGTTCGGCCATCCGCTCCTTGCGCTTGCGCAAGATGGCGACGATCTCGCTGCGATGAAGATTGGGATGCGTATGACCCTTCAGCCGCAGCGCCTCGGTGATGACGCCATGCGCGGTGCCGCCGGCCTCGATCAGCGCATCGGCGACCACGCCCATCAGGCCCTTGGTGGTGCCGCCATAGATCAGGGTGATGCCAGCCTCCGCCATGGCCCGGCCAAGCCGGCGCGCACCATCGGCATAGGCATCGGAGTTGCCGAAGTTCGAGCCGCAGAACACGGCGATGCTGGAGATCGATCGAGACATCTGGACGCCCTAACGAACATTTCGCTGCGAATGGCGTAGCCGGTGCCGCACCGTTGCGCGAGCGCAACATACATTCGGTGACAGGGACTGCAATATGTCGTCTGCTCTACGTCATGCGGGCGCAAACGCATATCTGCCGTCGGCTACTTCCAGTCAGCGGGCTCCGGTCAAAATCGCCGATGCGTTCGACGAGGCGCAGGCCGCCCGACGCAACCAAGAGCGGCATTTCCTGCGGAAAGATGCTGCGCATGCGCCAGCTGTTCGTGAAAAAGTCCCTCTCCTGCTCGCTCGACCAGTACCACTCGACGTCGCTGACCTGTGCAATCGGATCGTAGTGCCGCAACGCCTCCTCGACCGTCAACCTTCCGAGCGTGTCGTGGGTGACCGCCCCCGCCAGTTCGCGCTGGCCCGGCTTGCGGCTCAGCAGGCCCAAGTTCGGCATGAAGGCGTCGAACACCAGCCGGCCCTCCGGGGCAAGATGCCGTCCCGCCGCACGAAAGAAGCCTTCGAAATCGGCCAGGCTGTGCAGATGCAGGATCGCGTTCGCAGCCAGGATGATGGTGTCGAAGCTGCGTTCGAGGTCGAAATTTCGCATGTCGAGTTGAATGAGGTCGAGCTCGACCGCCTCGGCCCGCGCAAGCGCGCCCGCTCGCGCCAGCATAGCGGCGGAGAGATCCGCTCCCGTGACCGATAGCCCGGCCCGCGCCAGCGGAATGGCGAGACGGCCGCTTCCGCAGCCGCAATCGAGAACGCTGCCGCCGCGCTCGGAAGCCATCTCGACATAGAAGCGTTCAATGACCGGATCGTGCGCGCCCATCAGGTCGTACAAATCGGGATGGTCGTAGAGGCTGTTCTGTTCCATAAGGAGGATCGTATCGGCTGAAGCGCATCAAAACCAGCAGTCAAGCCACGATGGCGCGAATCGCGTGCCCTTGCGCAAACCTGAAGTCGGCCAATAGACTGCACTCCGCAAGACTTCCGCACAACGGCTTCCAGCTCCATCAAACACGAGACGTGTCGTGCAGCTACCGCGCAGGCCCAAGGCAGTCATCTTCGATATGGATGGCACGTTGATCGATACGATCCCGATTTATGCGACGGCAATGGTCCAGGCCGGACTGGACGTCGGGCATCCGGTTTCGCAAGACTATGTCCTGACGCTCGCGGGGTTGCTTGGCGCCGAGCTGGAAGCGAGATTGGTCGCGGATTTGGGTGCGACATTCCCCGTCGCAGCCTATTTTACTTCGGTGTCCGTGCACCTTGCGCCGCTGCTGGCCGCCGGCGTCCCGTTGAAGGCCGGCGCGCGCGAACTGCTGGAGGCGCTGTCCGACGCCGGCGTGCCGTTGGCGATTGCGACCTCAATGAAGCGTTCGGAGGCCGTCCATCATCTGGAGGCAAACGGCATCGGCCAGTTCTTTCTGCATGTCGTGGGACGGGACGATGTGGCACGTGGCAAGCCTCATCCCGATGTCTATCTGGAAGCGGCCTCCCGCCTCGCCATCGCGCCGCATGATTGCGCGATCCTCGAAGATTCTTTCAACGGCGTGAAAGCGGCCCACGCGGCAGGCGCGATGACCATCATGGTCCCCGACGTCCTGGCCCCAACGGACGATGTTCGGGAGCTGTGTGCGGTCGTGGCGCCAAGTCTACACGAAGTCAGCAAGATGCTCTGGCCAACGGTGCGACGGATCACCGTTTGAGGCGGTCGCCACCCCGAGTGGGCAACTTCGCGATCTCATGCGACCGTCCGCCAGTTCGCCATATGCAAAGGAAACAGCCGACGGCCTCTGATAGTATTCCCGCCGAGCCGCATTCCCTGGGATCAATCCATGACCGAAGCCATCGTGCGCACGGCGGCAGACCACGATCTGCCTCAACTGTTGAACCTTTACCGACATCTTCATCCGCACGATCCGGAACTGGACACAGCCGCTGCCGAGCGTGTCTGGTCGAACTTGCTCGCATCCGGCTTCACGACCGTGATCGTGGCGCAGGCAGCGGAGCTGCTGGTGTCCTCCTGCACGCTCGCAATCGTACCCAACCTGTCTCGCGGCGGCAGATCATACGGGGTGATCGAGAATGTGGTGACCCACGCCAGCCACCGCCGGCTGGGACTGGGCCGGCGGGTTCTTGCCCATGCGGTCGACATTGCCAGTCGGGCCGACTGCTACAAGGTGCTGCTGGCGACTGGCTCGAAGCGGGAGATCACCTTGCGCTTCTATGAGGGAGCGGGCTTCGAGCGTGGCGGCAAGACCTATTTCGAAATACGCCGCCCCACGCAAGCGTAGCCCGGAACAACGAATGCGATGCCGGACGCAGTCGCTGCGCTCATGGAAGTCGGAAAGGGCCGGTCGTGTTGAAGCTTGATCATCTGACCGTGATCGCGCCGAATTTGGCCGAAGGGGTTGCCCACATCCGAGCATGCCTTGATCTCGACGTCCCGTTCGGTCAGCGCCACGACTACATGGGAACGCACAATCACCTGCTCCGGCTTGGCGGCACCGTTTATCTGGAGATCGTTGCCGTGGACCCCGACGCCCAACGCCCGCTTCGAGCCCGGTGGTTCGGGCTGGATGACCGCAAGCGCGTAACGACCGAGTGGGACGCCGGTCGCCGTCTAAGAGGATGGGTCGCACGGACGGACGTGATGGACAGGATGCTCGCACGCTGGGGCGACATCTTCGGAAGCAAGGTCGCCTTGCCGCCGGCGAACTCGACCTTTGACTTCGCCATTCCCGACGACGGCTCCCTTCCGCTCGACGGCGCCGCGCCTTCCCTGATCGACAGGCGCGGCAAGGAGCGCTCGATGGCGAACATTGCCGACCTCGGCGCGCGGCTGATCTCGTTTTCGCTTCAGGATCCCGAAGCCACGTCAATCTCGGAATTCTATCGGACGCTGGATATCGATCAGCCGCCAACGATCCTCCACGGCAGCGATCTTCGCTATCGAGCGCGGATCGAGACGCAAGGTCGCCTGAGAGAGCTCTCGTGAATCGATCACCACTGAATTGCAGTCGACGCAGTCCGGATGAGCACAGCGATATCCGAGGCCCCGTCGGCCGAACATGAGTGACACCCGCCCCTTTGCTTCGCCCATGCGGGCCACTCGCGGGTTGATCGCGCGGAGCCATGCACCTACAAGGAAGCGAACCAATGGCCACCCAACGGACAAACGCAAATGACGGCAATCGTCAAGGTCGACCGAAGCGGGATTATCACTTGTTGGAACGCGGCCGCGGAACAGCTTTTCGGGTTCACTGAACTTGAGGCAATCGGAAACCCGCTGGAATTGATCATTCCGCCGCCGTCCCATGCCTGCCATCGACAGGGCTTTGCGAGCTATATCGAGTCGGGCGTCAGAACACTCCCCGACACGGTGACTGCGGTGGGTCGCCACAAGGACGGGCAACTGGTCAAATTTCAGATTTCTACAACGGCCGTGGTCGATGCCGAAGGCATGGTCGCGGGGGTAGAAGGAGAAGGTCTGATGCGCGCCAGTTGACTTCTCCGTTGCGAAGCTTCTGCAACATAGCAACGCGAACTATTTGCCCATACCGTACACATCCGGGTCAAAACTCGAGCTTGGATGAGCGAACGCGTTCCGCAGTTCGGGCGACATCGGGACGCGGTAGTTGATACCCTTCGGCGGGGTCGGCGCCTCCAGCCACTTCCGGTACATGACCTCGATCTCCGGGCTCTTGTAGAGCTCCGCGGTGGCGCGGTCGGCGAGCGCTTTGAACGGCGCGTCCTCCCGGCGCAGCATGATGCCGAACGGCTCCGCCTTCGAGAACGCCTCCTCGCTCATCATGTAGAGCGCCGGCGCCTTCGAGCGCGCGATCGCAACTGCCAACTGGACGTCATCGAGCGCATAAGCATGGGCGCGATCGGTCTCCAGCATCAGGAAGGCCTCGGCCTGGTCCTTCGCCGGAAGGATGTTGATGCCGAGCTTGCGCTCGTTGTTGACCTTGATGAGCTGCGCCAGATTGACCGATCCCGCGACCGCGGTCACCGACTTCCCCTTCAGGTCGTCGATGGTGTTGATGTTGGACGATCTCTTGGCGGCGAACCGCGTCGCGCTGAGGAAATGCGTGTTGGTGAACGTCACCTGCTTCTGGCGATCGGCACTGTTGGTGGTCGCCGAGCAATGCAGATCGATCGTGCCGTTGACCATCAGGGGAATCCGGTTCGACGAGGTCACGGGGAGATAGTCCACGGCGATCCCGGGCATGCCCAGGTCCTTCTTCACTGCATCGACGATCCTGAGGCAGATATCGAGTGCGAAGCCGATCGGGCGCGCGTTGTCGTCGAGATAGCTGAAGGGAACCGAGGCCTCCTGATATCCGAGCGTGACCTTGCCGGTTTCCTTGATCTTTTGCAGCGTGCCCGACAGCTCTTCAGCGGCCGCGGGACCTGCGGCGAGTATGAGAGCGAAGAGGATGGCGGGTAAACGCATGGGCTACTCCTGTGCGGTCGTCGTGACGAGGGTTGCGTACCCGAGCCAAGAGTGCCGAAGCGACGCATGGCGTGGTGATAGCCGACCGGCGGCTCCGGGGGTAGATGAGGATGTGTCTATCAGTTATCGCGCTTTGCGATGATCCGCTGCGCAGCGCTACGACAAACCAACCCGATGTCAGAATGACGAGTCCCATCCACGACATCCGCCGCGGCGTATGGGTCCCTGCTTCCGCAGGGACGACGCGTGGAGAGGCGATGGATTCTCCTGCACCGGCCGCGAGACTGGTCGCATACCTGCCGCACAAATCGATCACATTGCCGCCTGCCCGCAATTTTCGTACACGGTTCACGCAATGACCTCGCAACTCTCTCCCGATTCCGTCGACGTGCTGCTGTTCGATATCGGCCGCGTCGTGATCAACATCAGCTTCGATCGCGTGATGGCGCATTGGGCGGAGCATGCCGGCTGTGCGCCGGCGGACCTCGCAAGCCGCTTCGTGGTCGACGACAGCTTCAAGCATCACGAGACCGGCCGGATCGACGACGCCGCGTTCTTCGCCAATCTGCGCCAGTCGCTCGGCATTCGCCTCAGCGACGCCCAGTTCCTCGATGGCTGGAATTCGATCTTCACCGGCGCGATGCCGGGGATCGCGCCGCTGCTCACGGCCGCCGCCGCACGGATGCCGCTCTACGCCTTCTCCAACACCAATCCGGCCCATGTCGCGCATTTCTCGGTCGCCTATGCCGATCTGCTCAGCCATTTCCGCACGGTGTTCCTGTCCTCGAGCATCGGCTTCCGGAAACCCGACGCCGAGGCCTATGATCATGTGGTAGAAGCGATCGGCGTGCCGGCGTCGCGGATCCTGTTCTTCGACGATTCGGCCGCCAATATCGAAGGTGCACGGGCACGCGGCCTTCATGCCGTCCACGTGACATCGACGGATGACGTGGCACGGGCGCTGGGCGCGCTCGGAATTGACAGGTCTGGTGTTTGACCCATTGGAATTGCCCTTGGGAATTGCCCTTGGGAATTGCCTTTGGAAATTGCCTTTGGGATTTCCCTGTGGGAATTGCCCTTGCGAATTGAGGAGCTCCGAGCGTGGCCCTGATGCCGGTTGCCGATGCCCTGTCCGCCATTCTCGCCGGCGCCGAGCCGTTGCCGTCGGAGATGGTCGCGCTCGATGCCGCCTACCACCGCACGCTGGCGGGTGATCTCGCGGCGCGGCGTACCCAGCCGCCCCAGCCGATGTCGGCGATGGACGGCTATGCCGTGCGCGCCGCCGATGCCGCCGATCTCTCGGCCCGGCTCAAGGTGATCGGCGAAGTCGCCGCCGGCCGGCCGTTCGAGCGCACTGTCGGCGCCGGCGAAGCGGTGCGGATCTTCACCGGCGGGGTGATCCCCGATGGCGCCGACGCCATCGTCATCCAGGAAGACACCGCGGTCGACGGCGACCACATCACGATCACTGAGACTGCCACGGCGGGACGGCACATCCGCCCCGCCGGCGTCGACTTCCGCGAGGGCGACGTGCTGCTCACCGGCGGCAGCCACCTCTCCGACCGCGCGCTCTCGCTTGCGGCCGCCATGAACCATCCGGAACTCGCCGTGCACCGCCGCCCGAAGGTCGCGGTGCTGGCGACCGGCGACGAGCTCGTGATGCCGGGATCGCGGCCCGGTCCCGGCCAGATCGTCTATTCCAATGGCTATGCGCTGCGGGCGCTGGCGCGCGCGGAAGGCGCCGAGACCGTCGATCTCGGGGTTGCCGCCGACACCGTGGAGGCGACCACGGCCGGCATCCGCCGGGCGCGCGAGGCCGGAGCCGACGTCCTGATCACCACCGGCGGCGCCTCAGTCGGCGACCACGACCTGGTCAAGCAGTCGCTCGAAGCCGAGGGCGTCGCGATGGCGTTCTGGCGGATCGCGATGCGGCCGGGCAAGCCGATGATGCACGGCCGGCTCGGCGCGATGCGGGTGATCGGCCTGCCCGGCAATCCGGTGTCGTCCTATGTTTGCGCCTTCCTGTTTCTGGTGCCGTTGATTCGTGCGCTGAGCGGCCGCAAGACCGTTCATCATGTCCGCACGAGCGCGCTGCTCGGCCGCGACCTCGCCGCCAACGACCAGCGCGAGGACTATCTGCGCGCCCGTCTCGAGGAGCGCGCGGACGGCTCGCTGGTCGCCACGCCCGTCATGCAGCAGGACTCGTCGCTGCTCGGGAATCTCGCTGCGGCGCGGGCACTTCTCGTGCGTCCGCCGTTTGCGCCCGCCGCTGCCAAGGGCAGTGAGTGTGAGATCCTGACGCTGCCGGAGTGAGGCTTTCGCGGCTCGCTGGTTGCGTGTTGCCTTGACCCGTTCACCGGAAATTAAGAGGTTGCGGAACACATATCGAACATATAGTGTCCGTTCATGATTTGTTTCGAGTACTGGTGTCTACAAACGGGAGGCCGCCAGGGAGCGCTTGCAGCAAGCACCATGCTCCCGAGGTCAGGCCCGGCCTGCAGGCCCCACTGAAGAGTCTCGGAATCGAACGACGCTATCAACCGGGGGAATACTCGAGATGCTCACGCGCAAACAGTACGAACTTCTGCGTTTCATCAATGAACGTCTGAAAGAGGCCGGCGTGCCGCCCTCCTTCGACGAGATGAAGGATGCGCTCGACCTGCGCTCGAAGTCCGGTATCCACCGCCTCATCACTGCGCTGGAGGAGCGCGGCTTCATCCGCCGCCTGCCCAACCGCGCCCGCGCCATCGAAGTCATCAAGCTGCCCGAACTCTCCGCCGGCGGCGGCAACGGCCGCCGCGGCTTCACCCCGAGCGTCATCGAAGGCACCCTCGGCAAGCGTCCCGCGACCCCGCCGGTCGCCGAGGACGACGGCAACCGCCCGGTGGCGGTCCCGGTGATGGGCCGGATCGCGGCCGGTACGCCGATCGAGGCGCTCCAGACCCGCAGCCACACCATCAGCGTGCCGCCCGACATGCTCGGCACCGGCGAGCATTATGCGCTGGAAGTGCGCGGCGACTCGATGGTCGATGCCGGCATCCTCGACGGCGACATGGCGCTGATCCAGCGCAACGACGTCGCCAACACCGGCGACATCGTGGTGGCACTGATCGACGAGGAGGAAGCCACGCTGAAGCGCTTCCGCCGCCGCGGCGCGTCGATCGCGCTGGAGCCGGCCAACACTGCCTATGAAGTGCGTATCCTGCCGCCGAACCGGGTCCGCATCCAGGGCAAGCTGATCGGGCTGTATCGCAAATACTGAGCGCAAATACGTGTACTGAGCCGCAAATACTTGCGGCGGCGAGGAACGAGCGACACATCGGATCGTTCCTTGGAAGATAGCGCAAGGTGCAGTCTGCCCGATGCGCTCCGATACCTCCCACGCAGCGTCGCGTGTTTGTGATCGGAGCGTTCAACGGCCAGTCGTACAATCGCCTCGAAACGAGCCGACACTCGTTCGCTATCGTCCACTCTGGTAGAGGCCCATGCCTCAAGGAGAGGCACGGGTCGCTACCTCGAAACGAGGAGCCATCCGATGTGTGACTATAGTCTGCACGCCGTGGCATCGCGCCCCGCCATTGTCGGAGAGACGCTGATCACGACGACCTTCCGCGGCACGTCGACCCGCGGTTTTGCTTCGGAGAACGATCCCACTGTGGCGGTCTGCATGCTGCCGGGTACCGAGCTCGCTTTCGCCGAGAACGTTCGCTACGACAGCCGCTGGATCTGGACCAAGACGATGGGCTTCCGGGTCGGCGTGTTCAACGAAGTCGAGCCCGACGTTCCGGATCGACATCATGACGCGGTCGAATTCCCCGACGGGAGCCATGTGCTGGTGACCCAGCTGGTCGAGGGGCAGCGCGTCAGCGTGCTGCAATTGCCGGCGCTGCATCCGGCGGTCGAGCACAAGCCGAAGGCTGTGGAGCGGCGGCCCTCCGCATTCGCGTCGCTGTTTTTGGGTTAAACGCATCGTCGCCGCGGAATGAGCTGTTCGGCGGCGAATGACCAAAGCGATTTCGAGCGACCCCGGACGTCGGGTTCCGGGGCGCGCTGGAAGATTTGCGTCGGCGGGCGCCTTGGCGCATCATCGCGCGCGGAGCATGTGCACCCACGGAGAGTGCACCCAAGGAAAGCCGCGCAGTGGTCGACAAGGTCACATGGCAGAAGGCTGGACGCGTCACGGAACCGGGTCGCTACATGTTCCGGTTCGGCTGGCTGACGGTGACGGCCGACGATTTGAAGGTCTGGGAGCAGTTTCCCGAGGCGACCTTCACACTCGTCAGGAAACCCGACGCCGGCCCCGATTCCGATGAATATCATCTCGGCCTGTTCGAACTGCCGACCGGCCCCTCGCCGGACAACGGCTAATCCTCGCCCTGTAGATCGCCCTCAGCCGGCGTCGCGTCCACGGCGGGCCGTGGCGCGGCGGCAGGCGCGCGCAGCGATGTCTCGCTCTCGCCGTCGCCAGGAACCGCAGGCGACCACGGCCGGTCGACCCCGCCGGGCCTGACCGCGTCGATGGCAAAGCCGTCCTTCGTCCGCCGCAGCACCAGCGCGCCGTGGCGCCGCAGCCGGTCGCCATCGACCACGGCGGCCGCGCAGCCTTGCGGCGCCGGCCGTGCCGTCACGATCAGCACCGCGCGCTCGCAATCGTCGGCCAACGCCTCCGGCCGCATCGCCAGCGCGACGAAGCCGCCGGGCCCCTGGCTCACGCAGCCGCTCGCATCACAGGACACGCCTTCGCCGAGCGAGGCATCGGTGGCGGTCCTCGCATCGGCGTCGGCCGCCAGCCACTCCTTCACCAGGAAGGCATCCTTGGCGCTGTGCATCAGATGCAGCCGCCCGTCGCCGCCGCGTACCGCGACGTTGCGGCCGTCGGCGGAGACCAGCACATCCGGCTGCGGCACCCGCACCGCCCACGCCGAGGCCACCACCAGCAGTACGGCGCCCGACCAGCGCAGTGGCGTGCGCAACAGCCCGAGCAGGATGATGCCGGCGCTGGCCAGGATCATCGGTCCGGTGCCAAACGCCGCCATCCGCCCAACCGCGCCGGGCAGCGCGGCGACCCATTGCGTCACCAGGATCATCCAGTCGATGCCAAATCCCATGATCGCCCAGAATACGCCGTCGAAGCCGAACGGCATGGCGGCGAGCCCGAGCAGGCCGGCCGGCATCACGACCGCCGACACCACCGGCATCGCCGCGAGGTTCGCCAGCAGCCCATAGGGCGTCACGCGATGGAAATGGAACGCGGCGTAGGGCGTGGTCGCGAGCCCCGCCACCAGCGAGGCCAGCATCAGCACCATGAGCTCGCGCCCGCCCCACAGCGCCACCCGCGCGGTCACCGAATGGTCGGGCGAAGCCAGGAGGTTCGGCAGCCCGATCTGCACCAGCGCGACCAGCCCGAGCGTCGCGGCAAACGACATCTGGAAGCTCGGGTGCACCAGCGCCTCCGGCGCGATCGCGAGTACGATCAGCGCCGCCACCGCCAGGGTGCGGAAGGTGATCGCACGGCGGTCGACGATCACGGCGATCAGCACCACCGCGGTCATGAAGAACGACCGCTGCGTCGCGACCTCGGCGCCTGAGAGCAGCAGATAGAATGCCGCGGCGACGAGCGCGGCCGCCGCCGCCCACTTCTTGATCGGATGTGCCGCCGTCAGCGCCGGAAACAGCGCAAGCAACGCCCGCACCGTGAAGAACACCACGCCGGCGACCACGGCCATGTGATAGCCGGAGATCGACAGCACATGGCCGAGCCCCGAGATGAACATCGCATCATTGACCGGCGTCGTGATCGCGTCGCGCCGCCCGGTAAGCAGCGCGGTGGCGATCGCGCGCTGGTCGCCATCGAGCGTGGTGCGGATGCGGGCGTCGATGGCGTCGCGCAGGCCTTGCATGAAGGCAGCGTAGCGCAGCGCGAAGCCGCCGGCCGCGGGCGGCTCCCTGGTCTTGACTGCACCCATCACGAAGCCGGACGCGCCGATGCCCTGGAAATACAGGTCGCGGCCGAAATCATAGGAGCCCGGACGCTGCGGCCCGAGCGGCGGCATCAGTCGCGCCTTCAACTCGACGAAGCTGCCGACCTCGGGCGCCGTGCCCTTCTTCACCGAGAGCCTGACGCGCTCCAATCTGGTGTTGTCGCGCGGGCTCTCCATCGACACCACGCGCAGCACGAAACGGTCGGTCTTCTCCCGGATGTCGCGCGTCTCGACGAACCCGGTCAGCGCCACCGAGAACATCGGGCGCGCCAGCACGGCATGCGCGATCCTCGCCGTCTTCCAGGTCGCCGTCGCAAAGCCTGCGGCGACCGCGGCCAGCAGCACCAGCGCGGCAAACACCCTCCGCCGCCGCAGCAGAACAGCGAGCAGGCCGAGCGCAATCGCGACGATGGCCGCGACCGCCAGCACCGGCTCATGCTCGGCCGCGAAATAGAACGCAATGCCGGTCCCGAACGCCACCGGCACCCAAGGTAGCAGCCGGCCAGCGCCCGCCTCCGCGCGCGCCCATTGCCGCAGCGTCTCGACGAAAGGCCGCCAGGTGCTGGCGGACACCGGGACATAGCCACCGGCCGGCACAGCAGCGCGCGGCGGCCACGTCCCGGCATAGCCGCGTTTGCCGCCCGGGGTGGTGCCCTGCTCCGCCATTCCGCTTGCGATCCCTGCCGGGCGGCAGGCTAGCGGATGCCGCAGTCACCCGACTAGCGGAACGGAACCGAAACACGCAACCGGGGGCTGTGACCTGTGGGGACAGCCGGGCGCTGGCAGGAGCCTAGATCAGCGGTGTCTGCGACGAGACGTGGTGGCAGGCGATCTTCCAATCGCCCTCCTCGCGCGTGATCACCCAGGTGATCTTGACGACGAGCGACGGCGCGTCGCCGTCGAGGAAGAAGGATGCGATGCCCGCCATGTTGACGAGACCGTCGTTGACCCGATCGGTCCTGACATCGCTGAATTGAACGCGCGGCGCGCGCCAGCGCGGCAGGCCGGCAAAATAGGCTTTGACGCCGTCGCGGCCGCGATACAGCGTCGGGTTGGAGCCGAAGAAGAACGCGTGCTGCGAATAGAGCGCCGAGAGCGCGTCGGCGTCGAGCGTGCTGAATCCGGCAGACCATTTGGCAATGATGCCGGAGGCGATATCGTCGGTTTCACTTGGCATCGATCGCGTCCGTCTGTTGTCGCTCTACTGCGCTAGCTCTTGCCGCCGACTTCCTTGGCGAAGGTGTCGCGCAGGCCGATGGTGCGGTTGAACACCAGCCTGTCGGGCGTCGAATCCGCATCGCGGACGAAATAGCCCTGCCGCTCGAACTGCATCGCGTCGGGCGAATTGCCCTCGGCGATCGCGGGCTCGACCCGGGCATCGCTGAGCACTTCCAGCGACTGCGGATTGAGGTCGGCGGCGAAGCTGGCGGCGTTCGGGCTCGGGTTGGCGAACAGCTGGTTGTAGACGCGGATCTCCGCGGGCTTTGACTGCGCCGCCGGCAGCCAGTGCATCGTTGCCTTCACCTTGCGGCCGTCAGGCGCGTTGCCGCCCTTGGTCAAGGGATCATAGGTCGCGCGCAGCTCTGTGACCTCACCGGCGTCGTTCTTGATCACGCCCGTGCATTTGATGAAGTAGGCATAGCGCAGCCGCACCTCATTGCCGGGCGAGAGGCGGAAGAACTTCTTCGGCGGGTTCTCCATGAAGTCGTCGCGCTCGATATAGAGCTCGCGCCCGAACGCGATCCTGCGGGTGCCGGCTTCGGGATTGTCGGGATGGTTGATCGCCTCGAGCTCCTCGACCTGGCCTTCCGGATAGTTCTCGATCACGACCTTCAGCGGCCGCAGCACCGCCATGCGGCGCAGCGCGGTGCGGTTCAGCTCCTCGCGGATACAGAATTCGAGCATGCCGACATCGACCACGCTGTTGGCCTTGGCAACGCCGATCCGCTTGATGAATTCGCGCACCGCCGCCGGCGGCACGCCGCGCCGCTTCAGGCCGGCGATGGTCGGCATGCGCGGATCGTCCCAGCCGGAGACATGGCCGTCGCGGACGAGCTGGGTCAGCACGCGCTTGGACAGCAGCGTGTAGGTCAGATTGAGCCGCGCGAATTCGTACTGATGCGGCTTCGAGGGTACCGGCAGCTTGTCGAGCAGCCACTCATAGAGCGGGCGGTGATCCTCGAACTCCAGCGTGCAGATCGAATGGGTGATGCCTTCAATGGCGTCCGACTGGCCGTGCGCATAGTCGTAGCTCGGATAGATCGACCATGTGTCGCCGGTCCGCGGATGGTGCGCGTGCAGGATGCGATAGAGCACCGGGTCGCGCAGATTGATGTTGCCGGCGGCCATGTCGATCCTGGCGCGCAGCACGCGGGCACCGTTGGAGAACTCGCCGGCCTTCATGCGGCGGAACAGGTCGAGGTTCTCCTCGACCGAGCGGTCGCGGAACGGCGAG
>ERZ941671.37-NODE-37-length-77074-cov-6.613849_pt1 | contig 77074 bp, 69 predicted proteins | sample MGYA00521093_ERZ941671 | MGnify/ENA primary metagenome ERZ941671 (study PRJEB32759, sample SAMN07749878) | skin metagenome | biome: transportation; feature: city; material: polyester macromolecule | host: Homo sapiens | place: Hong Kong:MOS line | collected... | reverse complement strand
CACTCGTCAGTCGCGCATTCGGCGTCCACCGCATCTCGACCCGCGTTCGTGACGATCGCGATCCGCCCCTCGTGTCGGGTGAGACGCGCACATTGAACAGCTGAGTTGGGTCAAACGCCAAGCGGAATATTTTCTTAGTCGCGGATTGACGGGTTTTGCTGAGTTGCCCGTCGGGGTGATTTGTCGCAGGAGGTGCGGTGAGATTTGATTTGCGTCGAGGCGGTTCTGTCGTACGGCACAGACAATTCGGCGAGAAGCGGCGCGCCTTTCCATCGCTTGGCGTCAACTTGGCTGATCGCTTTCGCCAAGCAACTCCAGGGGAGCTGGACTGTGGCTCAGTCGAACCCGGCCGATCCGATCGGTCGCTACAGGTTGAGTTCGCCGTCACGGAGCCTGCGGTCACGCTCCGAAATTTCGGCATCGTCGGCTGGGAATATCATTGCCATGCCGTCAGTGGCTGCCCTTATCTGAACTTCATCGACAAAGGCATGCAGTTTGTCGTGATAGTCCTGGAAGGCGGCAGCGTAGTCGGCGCCGTGCCGTTGCAATGCTTCGGCAAGTCGTCCCGCCCCAATGATCGCCATCGAGCCACCCATCCCTGCCACCGGTGATACGCAGTAGCCTGCGTCACCCACGAGAGCGACCCGCCCTTTCGACCAAAACGGCATTCGGATCTGGTTGATCCTGTCGAAGTAAAAGTCGCTGTCGGTATCGACATGCTTCAGGGCGGCCGGCACCTTCCAGCCTAGCCCATCGAAATGGTCATGGATCATTGCTCGCTGCTGCGCGCGATTGCGATAGTCGTATTCGATTTCGCTGGTGGCGCGAAACGCGAGGCCAATGTCGGTTCGGTCGTCGTAGCCGTTCAGCATTGCCGTTCGCCCCGGCACGCTGAACACCTGCGATACGTTGGGCGGCAATATACCCGTCACCGGCACGACCTTCAGATAGACATAACCTCCCATGAAGTAAGTGAAGTTCTTCTCGTCGCCGAACACCAACTTCCTCGTGTTGGAGCGATTGCCGTCGCAGCCAAACACCAGGGCATAGGTACGCCGCGTCCCGTCATCCAGCGTGACCGTGACGCCTTCAGGACCATCGCTAAGCTGTTTGATCGACCGGCCGAACCGCAGCTCGACCGCCCCATCGATCCCCGCGAAGAGGATTTCCAGCAGATCATCACGATGTATCTCAAACCGGGTGCGCGGCGGCGCATCCGGCCCGGTATCGATGCCAAAGCCGCCAAGCGTGTGATCCTGGACGTCCTTGAACTCAAACGCGCGCTGGGGCAGCGCCTTGGCTCGAACAGCATCGAACATACCCATGCGCTCGAGAATGCCAACGGTCTCGCCCTCGATGTCAACCGGCGTCCCGCCTTTGCGAAGCTCGCTTGCAACCTCGACCATCGTAACCCGGTAGCCCAGCCGGTTGAGCCAATAAGCCATCGCCAGGCCCGCGAAGCTTGCGCCACTGACCAGCACAGGGGCGCCGGAAGGCGGATGAGGATTCTGGACGGAGGCAGGGTAGTCCACCATACATGGCTCCATGGAAGGATGGTATTGAACCATACTCAGTATTAATATATACTGAGTACATATAAGGCAAGGATTGATGAACGAAAAGGCCGACCGACGCACCCGCAAGCGTCTGGCAACCCGCCAGAGCATCTCGGACACGGCGACCCGTCTGTTTCTCGAGCGGGGCTTCGATTCAGTAACGATCGACGAAATCGCAGCAGCAGCCGACGTTGGCCGTATGACGGTTTTCAATCATTTCCCCCGGAAAGAGGACATGTTCTTCGATCGCGAGGAAGAGATTCAGGCGTTGGCCTTCGACGCTATTCGCAAACGTCGGCCCGGCGTCTCGCCGATCGAGGCGACCCGCAAACTGGCGCATGACCTTGTTACGCAGGATCATGAGTTTGTGATGCTGTCCGCGGACACGAGCTGGTTCATCAAGACGGCCATGGCCAGTGAGGCGCTCAAGGCGCGCGCGCGGGAGATGCGAGACGATTTTACCCGCGCATTAGCAATCGTGTTGGCCGATACCAGCAACCGACCAACAGGTGATCCGAATGCTCATCTTGCAGCCGGACTCATCGTATCGACCTGGAACGTTGCCTTTAGTGAAGCGCAGAAACTCTTTGATCGCACGCGTGACGCAAGCGCGGCGAAGCGCTGCTTCCTTGCGGTTATCGACCGCGGGACGGCTGGAGCAGCCGCAGCCCTCGCAAAGACCGCTTACGCTTGATCCTGGCCGCGTTCGAGCCTCGCGGCGAAAATCGCAGATCGTGAACCTCCTCCGAATTGATGGACACCTGTAGTAGGCTCGAAGAGCCAGGAGGTGTCGGATGGAAGGATGTCAACGTCGGTCGTTTACGGATGACTACAAGCGGCAAGCGGTCGATCTCGTAGCATCGAGCGGGCGCTCGGTCGGATCGGTGGCCAAAGAGCTTGGGCTGCGCGATTCCGTGCTGCGGCGGTGGGTGGAGCAGCGATGGGCCCGGCTGCAGCCGACGGCGGCGACGCGGCGCCCCACAACGCAGGCGGCGCGGCCGTCGGCGGACCACGCGGCGGAGATCGCGCGCCACATGTGATATCTTTGCCTACATCGAAGGCTTCTACAACCGGACCAGGCGCCACTCAGCCATCGGCTATATCAGCCTGATCGAGATGGAGCTAAAAGCAGCTTAACCCTGTCCATTTTTTTGGGGGAAGATCACGAGACTTCCTCTCGCCTTCGGTGGGCAAAAGTCCCTTAATGATGGCCATTCCATATCCGTCAGTTCGCCGCGAGCCAAAAAATCGCCTCCTAAAAGGCAGTCTTGAATCGCGCCTTAAATCTGAGAACCGACTTTTTCAACGCGGCAGGGCGTTGATTGGCTTCGGGGGTCAGGATAGAAAACCGGGAGCAAGAAACTCCGGATCGGGGTACTTATAGAACCCTTCGCCGGCTGCGACCCCCAGCTTGCCCTTGTCGATGAACTCAGCCTTGAGTCGCTGTGCGACCTTGGCGAGCAGTTGGTCTTTTTGTGCCTCAGCCATAGTGCTGAAGGTATTATGGGCTGTGTTCAACCCGACCATGTCCATGACCGCGAAGGGCACGAAGGTGGATCCCGATCCAATGCGCCAGCTTCTGTCAATCGTCTTAAAGTCCGCCACGTCGTCGGCCCATAGCTTCAGCGACGCGATGATCCAGGGTATCAGTACCGAATTGGTGAGATAGCCTGGCTGTTCCTTGTGGATCGGCAGGGCAACCATCCCGATCGACTTCGCGAAGGCGATCACGGCATCAAAGGCGTCACGATCGGTTCCGGCATGACCCATCACTTCGGCAATGTTTCTCTTCCAGATTTCATTGGCGAAGTGCAACGCCAGAAACCTAGCGGAGCGTCCGGTGGCATCCGCAAGCTGGCTCGGCAGGAGCGTGGAGGTGTTGGTCGCAAAGATCGTCTTTGCGGGAGCGAGGCTGCCAGCCCTTCCGTAGAATTCCATCTTGATGGCGATTAACTCAGGGATCGCCTCGATAAGCAGATCGGCATCGGCGAGTGCGGTACCTAGATCGGCCGTCATTGTAATCCGCTCCATGGCGGCATTGATATCACTTTGCGTTGCCCCGATGTCCGTTTCGTAGTGCTTCCCGAGACTCGTGAGCTTGGCCCGAGCTTTCTCAAGGACTGCATCGCTGATGTCGTAAAGTGCTACGGCGTAGCCATGGTATGCAGTCTGGAAGGCGATCTGACTGCCGAGAACACCACTACCGGCGACCGTTATCTTATTCATGCTGATCTCCTATTTTGAAAACCGAGTCCCGCGGCTGCGCCCCCACATCGGAGCGAGCGGATCGGCGTTGGCATCGCTGGCGTTGGGGGAAACTGCCCTTTGATCGCGCCTCCATAGAAAGCGCTCGGCTTGTCGTCGCTCACTTGGCCGACATAGTAGCCGATCGGGCCCAAGGTCCGATCGGCGAGCCAAGTCCACCTGCTGCGCCGGTGATGAGCGCGATTTTTCCAGAGAGGGTTTCTATATTTTCTCCTTTCAGCGGAGGAAAGTTGGTTGTTTGAGGGTGCCAGGTGAACCTGAGCTTACGCATGCTCCGTCGGCAAGCGGAGCGGCGCGAGGAACATTCGACGCCTGTCCCACCGTGTGAAGCGAAGTTTCACTTCCATTCGTTCCGTCTCCGAGGAAGGTCCGAACTGCCAGCCGCTGAGATCGGACGAAGCTGGGTGTCCGGCAGCGGCATCGCTTCCCGTCATCTAAGGTCGACTACGCCGCTTCGGTTACCTGCTCTTTGCAAGTGGCCACAAACTCGCCGATCGACTCGTACATTTCTCGAACCCGCGGGATGAACGCACTCATGTTGAATACACCGTGGAAGAGTCCATCGAACCGATGCAACCGGACAGGAACCCCTGCCGAAGCCAGAGCACCGGCATAGTCCTCAGCCTCGTCACGGCTCATATCGAGCTCGAGCGTCAGGACCAGCGCGGGTGCCAGTCCGGCCAGAGAGGAAGCCCGCGAGGGCGCGGCGAGCTCGGTCACTTCGGCGCCACCAAGGTAAGCGCCCCACATTTTCTCGCCGATGGCCCGAGTAAAGAAGGGTCCATCAGCGAATTCAGTGCGGGATGCCGTGGATGCCTCCGGATCGATCGGAGGATAGATCAGCACCTGCCCCGCCAGCGGAATGCCGGCATCGCGTGCGCGGATCGCGGCGACTGCGGCCAGATTCGCGCCGGCGCTCTCACCCATGACCACGATCCGGCCAGGATCGCCGCCGTATGCGCTGATGTGCTTCCGGACCCAGCTTAGCGCAGCGAATGTATCATCGGTTGCAGCCGGGAACGGATGTTCGGGCGCGAGCCGATAGTGCGCGGAGACGACGACTGCTCCATTTTCGTCGGCGAGCCGTCTGCAGGGAGCGTCGGCCAAATCGAGCGACCCGGAGATCCAGCCACCTCCATGATAGAACACGATCACCGGTAGAGGGCCCGTGCGGTCGGGGATGTAGATTCGGGCGCGAGGCGCCTCGACGGCTTCGACTCGCATTGCGGGTCCTGGCAGCTGCAGCTCCCTCAGGGACTCGGCCACCGCTCGTACTTCATCCAGATTGAGCTCATCAAGAGGCTTCATGCCGCGGGCCAGCATTGAGCCCAGGAGGAGCGCCGCGGCGGGATCGAGTCTGACCATTGGGGGAATAGGCGCCGAGACACGGTCAAGGGCAAATCCGCCATAGCCCACATGCGCGATCTCGGCACAGATCGCCCGGTACAAGGGCGCGCCACCCGCAAAGAAATACGCCGCCCTCGCCTTGCCCGGGATGTTCTCGCCCATGTACCAGGAGCCCTTGGAATGCGGGATGACGGTCAGGTTGAGAATGCCTTCGCACAGGCGGCCCCAGGCCTCTTCAGCCTCGTAGGTTGCCTCAAATGTCGCGGTCTTATCCGCTATGGCGCGAGCGAGAGCCGCAGCAACAAAGTTGACGTTGTCCTCGGTCGCCAATGGAACGTTATAGAGCGCGACCGCACTCTTCGGGCCGTTGATGACGAACAGATTTGGAAATCCGGCGATCTGGACACCCAGATAGCTCGTGGGGCCGTTCGCCCATCTGTCTTCGAGCTTCAGACCATCGCGCCCCCTCAGGCCGAGATTCAACAGCGGCCGTGTGAAGACATCGAATCCAGTTGCGAGGATGATCACATCGAATTCGTAGGATTTCGACGACGTGCGAACACCGGTTGGCGTGATCGCCTCAATCGGCGCGGAGCGCACGTCGACAAGATGAACATGCGGGAGGTTGTAGGCCTCGTAATAACCGGTCTCGAACGGCGGACGCTTCGACGCGTAGGGATGGTCCGTAGGACAAAGCAACGCTGCCGTCGCAGGATCCTTCACACGCTCACGGATACGTTCGCGGATATATTCTGCGATAGTTTCGTTAGCCTGTTGGTTAAAAATCACATCGCTGAATGTCGAGACGAGCAGGCGAAAGCCGCCGCGGTCCCAATACTTGTCAAAGATCCTGCGCCGCTCATCCGGCGTCGCTGCAAGTGCAGGACCGCTGGGCGGGTCGTAGGGCACGCCGATCATATGTTGGCGCGAGCCCGCTCGCAGCTCGGCGTGATGCTCTGCATTCCATCGCCGCTGCGCCAGATCGACGGGTTCATTGCCGAGGGGAGCGGCGAAATTGGGCGTCCGCTGAAACACGGTCAGCTCCGCCGCCTCGTTCGCAATCTCCTGGATAACCTGGATGCCTGTCGAGCCCGTGCCGATCACTGCAACCCGCTTGCCAGCGAAGTCCACGGGCTCGTGCGGCCAACTACTCGTCCGGTAGAGTTCGCCCCTGAATGTCTCTGAGCCCGGAAACTCCGGCTCCTTCGCGACAGAAAGGCCGCCGACACAAGACACCACAAAGCGTGCCGTGCAGGAGGCTCCGTCATCGGTACAGATTATCCAACGCGCGGCCTTGTCATCCCATGTTGTCGACGTCACGCGCGTATTGAAACGAAAGGCGCGGCGGACATCCAGCTTGTCAGCCACCCATTCCAGATAGGCCAAGATTTCTGGCTGCCCGGCAAAGCGCTCCGACCACTCCCATTCGCGCTGTATCTTTTCGGAAAAGGAATAGCTGTAGTGGATCGATTCGAAATCGCAGCGGGCACCGGGATACCGGTTCCACCACCATGTACCGCCCACTCCTCCGGCCGCCTCGAAGGCTTGAACATTCAGCCCCAGCTCGTCGCGCATTTTGTGCACTGCGTACAAACCGGCAAAACCTGCGCCGACCACAACAACATCATAATGCGATCCCATCAGCGTATCCTCCATCTGAAGCGGCCCCCGGTTTTCCAGCGTAGCCAGCACAGAGCTTGGACCCGATCGTCATCGGTTGTCTTCGGCTAAACGCTCAAATTTCTGGAGCAAAATTGACCATTTGGCGATATGCTCGACCTATGGCACGTTCTTCGGAAAAATTGATCCTCGCAACCGTTCGCCGTATCGCAACGGCGTTGGTGCCCGAATTGCCCTCGATTGGTGACGGGACCCTTTCCCACATTCTGGCGGCGATGCCTGAAATCCCCCAAGGCGGCATGATCGACCTCGCGCGGGCGAGCTGCCACGCCAACAGCAAGGCGATCCTGCACGCGCTGATCAATTCAGTCCCATTCGAACAGATCGCTGCCCCGGCCGAAGTGGTGCAGTCCACACGCGCCATGGTCCAGCACAACTTCAGCTATGACGCAATTATGCGGGCTTACCGGGTGGGACTGATCTACTGGTGCAAGCGCTGGTCCGATGCTGTCGAGCAGCATTGCCGCGATACGTCTACTGTAGTCTCGGTTGTTAGTTATGGGACGACATTCTTGATCGGCTGGTTAGATCTGATCACTCACCGGCTGAGTGCCGAGTACAGAGATGAAGTCGAGCGCGTTGCGCGGGAGGGCTCGCTGGCGTGGGCGGCCTTCGTCCAGCGCGTTTTGACCGAAGACGATGTCAATATGCGCGATGCAGGCCTGCGCCTGGGCTATAACCTTGCAGGGCATCATGTTGCGCTCGTTTTGCACCGACATCAAAGCGGGGATCAAACGCCTCTCGATTCGACTGCACATGAAATTGCCGGCTCGTTGAGCCAAGCAAAGCCACTGCTAGTCCGTCCCGACATCGACACGGTTTGGTGCTGGATCCCAACACAAGTCGGGCGTGAAGCTCGTCCACCGCAAGCTGCGGTACTTGTCGGTCAGAGTCGGCCAGCCGTCGGGATCATCGGATTCCGCCGCAGCCACAGAGAAGCCTGCGACGCACTTCGAGTCGCACGTCTTGCAGGTTATCCTGCCGGGACCGTGACTCACTTTGGGCACGTGGAGCTTGCAGCTCTTTGCGGGGCCGATCCAGCGTACTGCCGCGCGTTCATAGCCGACAAGCTTGGGCCTTTGGCAGACGAGACAAACGAAGCTCGTCGCTTGCGTGCCACGCTAAAGGGATTCTTCGATGCCAATAGCAATTTCCGCGCAGCCGGCAGCCGCCTTGGCCTCCATCACAACACGGTTCGCTACCGTCTCAATCGCGCGGAAATCCTTCTCGGACGTCCTCTCGAAGAAAACCGACTACACCTCGAGCTCGCTCTCCATTTAGCGGACCGACTCGCAGCGCCACAGCGTCGGGTGGAGAGGTCCGCGGACGTTGCCGGGACGTAAGGCGATGATGCTGCGTAAACACTGAAAAGAACGCCTAGAAGCGAAGCTTGAAGAGACTTGTACGCGCGTGCGGCTTTTGAGCTGATGACGCGGTGTCGCTGGGCCGCGGCACGCGAATGTTGGGGGCGTAGTGGAAGAGTTCTACAAGGCTTTGCGCAGCCGGCGCGCCACCTGATTCCGCGCAAATCCAGCCATTCTACACGCCGTAATCCGCGGCAGTACGCTGTCACTCAAGCCGCGCTGGAATACCGGCCTCGATCAGATTAGGTCGAGGCCATAGCTCGCATCACCACCGCAATTTCGAGTAGAGCGACGAGATGCCCCCCAGAGTACGCCAAGCCGCGCAGCGGCACGCGTTCCCACTTACTCCCACTCAATGGTCCCCGGCGGCTTGCTCGTCACGTCGTACACCACCCTGTTCACGCCCTTCACCTCGTTGATGATGCGCGTCGCGGTCTCGCCTAAGAACTTCATGTCGAACTGGTAGAAGTCGGCGGTCATGCCGTCGGTCGAGGTGACGGCGCGCAGGCCGACGACGTATTCGTAGGTGCGGCCGTCGCCCATCACGCCGACGGTCTTCACCGGCAGCAGCACCGCAAAAGCCTGCCAGATCGCGTCGTAGAGGCCATGCCTGCGGATCTGGTCGATATAGACGGCGTCCGCATTGCGCAGGATGTCGAGCTTTTCTCTGGTGATGTCGCCGGGGCAGCGGATCGCAAGGCCGGGGCCCGGGAACGGGTGGCGGCCGACGAACACTTCGGGCAGGCCGAGCTCGCGGCCGAGCACGCGCACCTCGTCCTTGAACAATTCGCGCAACGGTTCGACCAGCTTCATGTTCATGCGGGCCGGAAGACCACCGACATTGTGGTGCGACTTGATGGTCACCGACGGGCCGCCGGTGAAGGAGACGCTCTCGATCACATCAGGGTAGAGCGTGCCCTGCGCCAAAAATTCCGCTCCGCCGATCTTCTTGGCCTCGGCCTCGAACACGTCGATGAACAGGCGCCCGATGGTCTTGCGCTTCGCTTCCGGATCGGTGACGCCTTCGAGCTCGCCCAAAAACTCTTTCGACGCGTCCACATGGACCAGCGGGATGTTGTAGTGGTTGCGGAACAGGTCGACGACGGTCTTGGCCTCGTCGAGCCGCAGCAGGCCGTGATCGACGAACACGCAGGTGAGCTGGTCGCCGATCGCCTCGTGGATCAGCACCGCGGCGACGGCGGAATCGACGCCGCCGGAGAGGCCGCAGATCACCTTGCCGGTGCCGACCTGGGCGCGGATCTTCTCGATCGCCTCCTCGCGGAAAGCGCGCATGGTCCAGTCGCCGGTGAGACCCGCGACCTTGCGCACGAAGTTGCGCAGCAGTTTGGCGCCGTCGGGCGTGTGCACGACCTCGGGGTGGAACATCAGGCCGTAATACTTCCGCTTCTCGTCCTGGATGATCGCGAACGGCGCGTTCGGCGAGGTGCCGGCGACGGAAAAGCCGGGCGGCATCTTGGTGATGCGGTCGCCATGGCTCATCCACACCTGGTGCTTCTCGCCGTGGTTCCAGATGCCGTCGAAGAGCTGGCTGTCGGTCTTCACCTCGACATCGGCACGGCCGAATTCGCGGTGATGCCCGCCCTCGACCTCGCCGCCGAGCTGGGCCGCCAAGGTCATCTGACCGTAGCAGATGCCGAGCACCGGGACGCCGGATTCGAAGATCAGCTGCGGGGCGCGCGGCGAGCCGGTCTCGTGGACTGACTCCGGACCGCCTGACAGAATCACCGCTTTCGGCTTCATCTCCTTGAAGGCGGCCTCCGCCTTCTGGAACGGCACGATCTCGGAATAGACCCCCATCTCGCGGACGCGGCGGGCGATCAGTTGCGTCACCTGACTGCCGAAATCGACAATCAGAATCTTGTCATGCGCCGAGGCCACCGAGGGCGCCGACGATTCACGGTCTGTGTGCTGGGCTGTCATGGCAAGCAGATACGCGACACCGCCCGTCCCCGCAACCGCGCTGCGCGGCGCGCCCACATTCTTCTTTGGGCATGGACAAATCGATATAGGTCAGTATTATTGACCTAATTTGACCATATGCAACAAGGAGGAAAACCGATGCCGGAGTTTCACGACCCGTCGCGCCTGTCGGCGCTCGGCCATGACTGGATCGCCGCCTGGAACGCGCGCGACCTCGAGCGCGTGCTGGCGCTGTATTCCGATGATACCGAGATGACCTCGGACCGGATCCCGGCATTCGGCTTCGGCGCATCGGGCACCGTGCGCGGCAAGGCGCAGCTGCGGGCCTATTGGAGCGCGGCGCTGGCGAAGCTGCCCGAGCTGCATTTCGAGCTGATCGACCTCTACGTGTCGCCCGACAGCGTCGTGGTGTTCTACCGGAACGAACGCGGCAAGAAGATCTGCGAGTATCTGCGGCTCGATGATCAGGGCAGGATCCGGCAGGGTTCGGCGAACCATCCGGTGCATTGAGGGTGTATGGATCGTAGGGTGGGTTAGCCGCAGGCGTAACCCGCCGAACCACGCGATGAGAAAGCCGGTGGGTTACGGCTTCGCCTAACCCACCCTACGCACCGGCGTCTCGATCAGGAGCCCGCGCATCATGAAAATCCCGACCTTGCCCTTCACCGTCACCGACTGGAGCCAAGTCGAGCCTTCGGTGCATCCCGGCGAGACCGGACAGGCGCTGTGGCGCACGCTCGATATCGGCGAGCTGCGGGTGCGGATGGTGGAGTATTCGCCCGGCTATCTCGCCGATCACTGGTGCGATCGCGGCCATGTGCTCTATGTCGTCAAAGGCGAGCTCGACACCGAGCTGCGCGACGGCCGCAAATTCACGCTGAAGCCCGGCATGAGCTACCAGGTCTCCGATTTCGGCGACGCCGCGCATCGGTCGTCGACCAAGACCGGCGCGACCCTGTTTATCGTGGATTGAGCTGGTGCGGTTCCTTCGTCATTGCGTGGCTTGCTTCGTCGCTTCGTTGCTCGTAATGACGTGGAGGGAACTCGACGCTCACCTTCTCCGCCCCGCAACCTTCTTCACCCTGGTCTCCGACCACACCAGCGGCTTGCCGCTCTTCGACGGCAGCACGAGTTGGCCGACGGCGTGGCCGGCCTGGTCGAGCAGCACCGAATGGGTCTCGCCGCGCGCATAGAGATGCGCTTCGCCCCATTGCCTAAGGCCCACCACGATCGGGAACAGGTCGTGTCCGCGCCTGGTCAGCACATATTCCTGATAGGCGCTGCCGTCCGAGGCCGCGACCTGCTCGAGCACGCCAAGCTCGACCAGCTTGCGCAGCCGCGCCGTCAGCATGCCCTTTGCGATGCCGAGATTGGCCTGGAAATCGCCGAACCGGCGCAGGCCGTCGAACGCGTCGCGCACGATCAGCAGCGACCACCAGTCGCCGATCGCGTCCAGCGCACGCGCCACCGGGCATTCCGCCTTGGCGAATCCGGTCCGCTTCATCGCGCTCACCCTCCCTCGATCACGATTCCGAACTGGTGCTAAAATAGGACTGGACAGCGTGCGACGCAACTGGTCTCATTATAAGACCAGATTGGAATGTGGAGCGGACGTGCAATGACCACCCAGGATGCAACGACGGCTGAACCGGATAAGTCCGGCGCCACGGCCGGACCACGGCTTTCCCCCGCGATCGTGCTGCTGTTCGCGATCGCCTGCGGGCTGAGCGTCGCCAACGTCTATTCGGCCCAGCCGCTGCTCGACACCATGGCGAGTGATCTCGGCATCACCCCGGCCGCGATCGGCATCGTGGTGACGCTGACCCAGATCGGCCTCGCCTTCGGCCTGATGCTGATCGTACCGCTCGGCGACCTCTGGGACCGGCGCAAGCTGATCGTCGGCCAGATCGCGCTGTCGGCGATCGCGCTCGTCGTCGTCGGCACCGCGCCGAACGCCGTCGTGCTGTTCGGTGGAATGGCGCTGGTCGGGCTGCTCGCCGTCGTGATCCAGGTGATCGTCGCGTTCGCAGCGACCTTGGCCGCGCCGGCCGAGCGCGGGCAGACCATCGGCACCATCCAGAGCGGCGTCGTCTCCGGGATCCTGCTCGCCCGCTTCGCCTCGGGCACGCTCGCCGATATCGGCGGCTGGCGCGTGGTCTATCTGACCTCGGCGGCGCTGATGCTGGTGATGGCGGCGCTGCTCGCCCGTGCCCTGCCCCGGCAGGCGCCGCAGCCGCTGGCCGGCGCGTCTTATGCCAAGCTGTTGCGCTCGACCGCCACGCTGTTCACCGAGGAGCCGGTGCTGCGCGAACGCGCGGTGTTCGCGCTGCTGGCATTCGCGAGCTTCAGCGCATTCTGGAGCTCGATCGTGCTGCCGCTGGCCGCGCCGCCGCTGTCGCTGTCGCACACCACGATCGGGATGCTCGGGATTGCCGGCCTCGCCGGTGCGCTGGCGGCGCGCAATTCCGGCCGCCTCGCCGATCGCGGCTGGGGCCAGCGCACCACCGGATTGTCGCTGCTCTTGATGCTCGCCGGCTGGGCGCCGATCGCCTGCCTCAACACCTCGCTCTGGCTGGTGCTGGTCGGCGTGGTCATGATCGACTTCGCGGTGCAGGCGATCCATGTCACCAACCAGAGCCTGATCGTCGCCACCCGTCCCGAGGCTTCGAGCCGCCTGATCGGGGTCTACATGGTGTTCTATTCGATCGGCAGCGGGCTCGGCGCGATCGCCTCGACCATCGTCTATGCGGCCGCGGGCTGGCTCGGCGTCTGCGCGCTGGGTGGTTCGATCAGCGCGGTTGCGCTGCTGTACTGGGTGATCGTGGTGAGCCGAACGCCGGCGCCTGTGGGGGCGTGCTCCGTGTCGTCGTAAAATCGTAGGGTGGATTAGCCGCAGGCGTGATCCACCGATCACGGCATGCGGCACAAAGATGGTGGGTTACGCCTTTGGCTAACCCACCCTACGCGCTAGGCCTTCTTCAGCACCGCGACGAAGAACCCATCCGTGCCGGTGCGGCGCGGCGTCATCAGCAGGCCCTCCTGCGACAGCAACGTGGCTTCAGCGAATGGCTCCGCCTTGTCCCACAGCACCGATGCGGTCTGCTCCGGCGGCTGCACCGAGAACTCCGGATGCCCGGCGACGAACGCCCTGACCTGCTCGCCGTTCTCCTCAGCCAGCACCGAGCAGGTGATGTAGGCGATGCGGCCGCCGGCCTTCACCAGCGGCGCGGCGCGTGCCAGCACCTCGGCCTGGTCCTTCAGCCGCACCTCGAGCGCACCGGGCCGCATCCGCCATTTGGCGTCGGGGTTACGGCGCCAGGTGCCGGTGCCCGTACACGGCGCGTCGATCAGCACCAGATCGGCGGAGGCCTTGATGTCGGACAGCACCTCGTCCTCGCCGCGCGGCGTGCGGACGTCGCAATTGTGCACGCCGGCGCGCGACAGCCGCTCGTGGATCGGCGCGAGCTGGCGCTTGTCGCTGTCGGTCGCGATCAGCCGGCCCTTGCCTTGCATCTGAGCTGCGATCGCCAGCGTCTTGCCGCCGGCGCCGGCGCAGAGATCGATCACCTGCTCGCCGGGCTTGGCCGCCGAGAACAGCGCGGCGAGCTGCGAGCCCTCGTCCTGCACCTCGATGGCGCCCTTGATGAAGTCCTCCTCGGCATGGATGCCGGGATTGCGCGCGTCGGCGCCGAGCTCGATGCGCAGGCCGAGCGGCGACCACGGCGTTTCCCTGGCACCGAGATGCGACAGTCGCGGCAGCACCTTCTCGCGCTTGCCCTTCAGCGTGTTGACGCGCAGGTCGAGCGGCGCGCGGCTGGCCATCGCGGTTGCTTCCGCCGCGCGGTCGTCGCCGAACACCTTCGCCAGATGCGGGTCGAGCCAATCAGGATAATCGCCCGCGACATGCGCCGGCGCATCGGCGAGCGAGCGCGAGGTCAGCGCGGCCTCTTCCGCTGGGGTCAGCGGCTCCGGCGCGAACCGGCCGCCGTCGCACAGCGCCGCAATGGTCGCAACATCCATGCCGCGCTCGAGCTTGAGCATGCCGAGCACCCGCGAGCGGGCGCTGGCATCGTCCATCAGCCAGGCCGCCGAGGATTGCCGGCGCAGCACGTCCCAGATCAGGCCGGAGATCGCCGCACGATCGCCGGAGCCGGCATAGCGGTGCGCGGTGCCCCATTCCTTCAGTGCCTTGGCGGCGGGAATGCGCTGTGCGTCGATGGTGGCGATCAGTTCGATCGCGGCGGAAAGCCGGGCAGCGGGAGTCATCGTTCTCTTTCGGTTGGGCGCGTCAAATCAGCAGCAGGATCTTGAGCGCGAAATACAGCCACATCGCCGCCAACACCAGCACGCCGGCGAACCAGGCAAGCGAGCGCGGCCGCACGTCGTTGGAGGTGACGAATACCCCGGCATGGGCAAACCGCGTCACCACGAAGACCCAGGACATCAGCACGATGAACAGATCGGCATGGCGCAGCGGCAGCGCAATGGCGATCAGGGCGTAGAACAGCACCGGCAGCTCGAACTGGTTGGCGAAGCAGTTGCCGATCTGGGTCGCCTTCGCCGGCCAGTTCGGCTCGCGCAGCGCGATGTCGGCCATCTTGGTCTCGCCGCTCGCCAGCGTCCGCGTGCGCAGCGTCGCCATCCCGAACAGCAGCGCGAAGGTGAGACCAATCTGGATGAAGACCGGCAATAGAACCATTTGAACCGACACGAAAAACCTCCCTCAGCCGCGGGCGCCCGGCCGCCCTCTTAGCCGCCACGGCCGCCCAATACAATCGAGCGCCCGGAGACGGGGTTGAACCATCCTCCGAGCCTGGGTGACCAACTCCCAGGACCAACGGCGGTTTCAGCCCTTCACGGATGACGCGATGAGCATCATCAGCCCGATCCTGGACGGCGCGGCCCAGGTGGCCGAGGCGCTCGGCAATATGCTCGCGCCCCTGTTCGAAACGATCGGCCCCGGCGCCGGCGGGTTCGGCGACGCGGCGGATGGCGGGCTCGGCATGATGATGTCGGGGCTGGCCGGCGTCGCCGCGGCGCTGCTGGTCGCGCTGCTGGTCGCGATCCTGCTCTCGATCTATTTCCGCAGCGGCTATCGCTCGACCGCCGACATCGTCAAGCACGGCGTCGCCACCGCGCTGCTGCTCGGCCTGCTCGGCTTTGCCGTCTACGACATGCGGCATGACGTGCGCGACTATTTCGGGCTAAACGCGCAGCCGGCCGTCGCCGGAACCAACCTGCCCGACACCGGACTATTCGGAAGCCGCGTGAGCCCGCCTGCCCCGCCGCCGCGCTGGATGAACCGGCTCTCGATCTAGGGTTCGGTGGCAGGATCGCGCCGACGCATCGAAAGCGCCGTCAAACAACACTTCAAACAAGCCATCAAACAGAGCACCGAACAAGACGTCGAAATCGTCATCGTTCCGACTTCGCGCCGACCTATCCTTCGGACGAAAGGATCGATGCATGTCCCAGTTTCGCCTGACCCAGATCTCCGACACCCACCTAGCCCGCCATCACACGCTGCTGATCGACAATTTTCATCGCGTCAGCGAGCACATCGACGCGACGCGGCCCGACCTGGTGCTCAACAGCGGCGACGTCTCGTTCGACGGGCCGACCAGCCGCAACGACATGGTGTTCGCCAAACAGCTGCACGACGCGCTGCCGGTCGACTGCCTCTATCTGCCCGGCAATCACGACATCGGCGACAATCCGTGCGCGGCCGGGCCTGTGCCTTCGCAACTGCCGACCGAGGAAACATGCGGTGCCTTCACCGCCGTGCTCGGCGAGGACCATTGGCAGTTCGACGCCGCCGGCTGGTGCTTCATCGGCCTCAATTCCCTGATCATGAACACCGGCCTCGACAGCGAGGCCGAGCAATTCGAATGGCTTGCCGCGGCGCTCGACAAGGCGGTCGGCAAGCCGGTGGCGCTGTTCGTGCACAAGCCGCTCTATCGCGACGTGCCCTACGATGCCGAGCGCGCCGAGACCTCGTTCCGCTACGTGCCGCAGCCGGCGCGGCGCCGCCTGATCGAGATGTTCGGCAAGGTCGATTGGCGGCTGGTCGGCAGCGGCCATGTGCACCAGCGCCGCGACTACACGTTCGAGCATGTCAGGCACGTCTGGGCACCCTCGGCCGGCTTCATCATCCCGGATGCGAAGCAGGAGGTGATCGGCATCAAGGAAGTCGGCCTGGTCGAGTACCGCTTCCAGCCCGACAGTTTCGAGGTTCGCCATGTCAGGGCGAAGGGTCAGGTCGATGTCGACCTCGACATGCTGCACGGCAAGCAGCCGGCCTGAGCGGCGTCAGCTTCGCGCCGCGTCGTGCAGGTCCCGCTTGATGACGGTGAGCAGCGCCTGCAACGAGTCCTTGTCGGGCTGCGGTGCTGAGACCGCCGGACGCGCGTGCGGCGATGGCGGCGAGCGCATCGGTTCGGCGCTCACCTCATGCTCCACGAATTTTCCGTGCAGGACGTCGTCGCGTCGGCCCATGACGAACATCGTCGCCCAATAGCCAACGGCGAGGAGGATGACCGCGAAAACAACAGCTTCAAAAACCATGGCTACACCTGAAATATAGCCATATTGAATCAACTGCCCCGGGTCCCCGTCAAGCAAATGGGGGCCGAAAAGCCCCCAAAAGCCTGCCAATGTGGCGTATTTGATACTTTGTTGCGCGGAATAAGAGCTTCGCGCCCCCCTTAGCTCAGGCCTTGTCCGGCCCGACCCGGACCAGCTGCTTGCCGAAATTGGCGCCCTTGAGCAGGCCCATGAAGGCCTCCGGCGCGCTGTCCAGGCCCTCGGTCACGAACTCCTTATACTTGACCTTGCCCTCGCGCACCCACTGCGACATGTCGCGCAGGAAGTCGCCATGCATGGCGGCGAAGTCGCTGACGATGAAGCCACGGAAGGTCAGCCGCTTGGTCAGGATGTTGCGCATCATCGCGCCGGCCCATTTCGGCGCGTGCGCCTCGGTGTCGTTGTAATGCGCGATCAGGCCGCAGACCGGAATCCGCGCGAACGCATTGAGCAGCGGAAACACCGCGTCGAACACCGCGCCGCCGACATTCTCGAAATAGACGTCGATGCCCTTCGGGCAGGCTTCCTTCAGCTTGGCGGCGAGATTGGGATCGCGATGGTCGAGGCACTCGTCGAAGCCGAGCTCGTTCTTGACGTAGGCGCACTTGTCCTTGCCGCCGGCAATCCCGATCGCGCGCGCGCCCTTGATCTTGGCGATCTGGCCGACCGCCGATCCGACCGCACCGGAGGCACCGGCAACCACCACCGTCTCACCCGGCTGCGGCTTGCCGATCTCGAGCAGGCCGGTATAGGCGGTCATGCCGGGCATGCCGAGCACGCCGACGGCGGTCGAGATCGGCGCGATCTTCGAATCGATCTTGGCGAGGCCCTTGCCGTCCGACAGCACATGGGTCTGCCAGCCCGCGCGCGACAGCACGATATCGCCCTTGGCAAAGCCGGGATTGTTCGACGCGATCACCTCGCTCACGGTGCCGCCTTCCATCACGCCGCCGACCGGCACCGGCGCGGCATAGGACGGACCGTCGGCCATGCGGCCGCGCATATAGGGATCGAGCGACAGCCAGATGGTGCGGAGCAGCACCTGCCCATCACCCGGCACCGGCGGCGTGTAGTCCTCGAGCCTGAAATTGGCCGGCGTGGGCTCGCCGTGCGGACGCGAAGCCAGAACGATGCGCTTTCCTTCTGATTTTCCTTGGGACATGCGGATTTCCTCTCGAGGTGATTGGTTTCGTGGCGCACACGTAGTCACGCAATCCACCTCCCCGCAAGGGAGATGGATTTGCTGTTTTCGTGCGATGCTGTTTGAAATGTTGTTTGAAATGACGGGCGTCATTTCGGAAGGGCGCAAACGCAAACTCTCAAGGTCGTCATTCCGGGGCGTGCGAAGCACGAGCCCGGAATCCATTCCTCCACCAACGACGCAGCCCGATGGATTCCGGGCTCTCGCTTTCGCGAGCCCCGGAATGACGACAGTTGGTGTTTACACCCCGCCCGGATAGTTCGGGGCTTCGCGCGTGATGGTCACGTCGTGGACGTGGCTTTCGCGCAGGCCGGCGCCGGTGATGCGGACGAATTCGGCCTTGTCGTGGAAGTCCTTGATGTCCTTGGCACCGACATAGCCCATCGCGGCGCGCAAGCCGCCGGCGAGCTGGTGCATCACATTGCCGACCGGGCCCTTGTACGGCACCTGGCCCTCGATGCCCTCAGGCACGAGCTTCAGCGAGTCCTTGATGTCCTGCTGGAAGTAGCGGTCGGCCGAGCCGCGCGCCATCGCGCCGACAGAGCCCATGCCGCGATAGGCCTTGTAGGAGCGGCCCTGCCACAGGAAGACTTCGCCCGGCGTCTCGTCGGTGCCGGCGAGCAGCGAGCCGACCATCGCGATGTCGGCGCCGGCGGCGAGCGCCTTGGCAAGGTCGCCGGAATATTTGATGCCGCCGTCGGCGATCACGGGCACGTCGGCCTTCTTCGCTGCCGCCACCGCATCCATGATCGCGGTGAGCTGCGGCACGCCGACGCCGGCGACGATGCGCGTGGTGCAGATCGAGCCCGGGCCGATGCCGACCTTGATGCAGTCGGCGCCGGCATCGATCAGGGCCTGCGCGCCGCCTTCAGTGGCGACGTTGCCGGCGACGACCTGCACCGCGTTGGAGAGCCGCTTGATGCGGTTGACGGCGTTGAGCACATGGCGCGAATGACCGTGCGCGGTGTCGACCACGACGACGTCGACGCCGGCGTCGATCAGCCGCTCGGTGCGCTCATAGCCGGTCTCGCCGACCGTGGTGGCGGCGGCGACGCGGAGACGGCCCTGCGCATCCTTGCAGGCCAGCGGATGGGCGACCGCCTTCTCGATGTCCTTGACGGTGATCAGGCCGACGCAGCGATATTGGTCGTCGACGACCAGGAGCTTCTCGATGCGATGCTGGTGCAGCATCCGCTTCGCCTCGTCCTGGCTGACGCCCTCGCGCACAGTGACGAGGTTCTCGTGCGTCATCAGCTCCGAGACCTTCTGGCGGGGATCGCTGGCAAAGCGTACGTCGCGGTTGGTCAGGATGCCGACCAGCTTGCCCGGCACGTTCTTGGCGGCACCGGTGACGACCGGAATACCGGAGATGCCGTTTTCCTTCATCAGCGTCAGCGCGTCGGCCAGCGTGGCGTCGGGGCCGATGGTCAGCGGATTGACCACCATGCCGGATTCGAACTTCTTGACCTGGCGCACCTGGGCCGCCTGCCCCTCGGGATCGAAGTTGCGATGGATGACGCCGAGGCCGCCGGCCTGCGCCATCGCGATCGCCATGCGCGCTTCGGTGACGGTGTCCATCGCGGACGCCATGATCGGGATATTGAGCGAAATCGCGCGGGTGACGCGCGAACGGATATCGGCTTCCGATGGAAGAATGTCGGACAGACCGGGCTTCAGAAGCACATCGTCGAACGTGAAGGCTTCGCGGATAGCCGGAAATCCCGTGGCCATTGCCAACTCCTTATCTGCGGTCCAGCCGCGATGGTCTTACGGATGAACGCCGCCTGCGGCGACGCTCGCTGCGTCACCGTCGAATCGGCGCCCATCGGTGGGGTTGACGCTGGTCGATAGCATGGCGGCATGACGAATCAAAGTGTTTGCCAGCCATGCACAGGCTTTTTACGGGGCTCGGCGGCCCGCTCAACGATAACCCTGCGGCGGCCCATACCGGCGGATCGCCTCGACCACCTCGCGGTGGCGGCGATCCTCCCGCTTCATGTGGACCGCGATCAGCGCATGGGCCGACGGCACCAGCAGCAAGACGTGGAAAAACAGCCCGAAAATCGCGCAAAATACGATCAGGACCAGATTGAAGATGGCCGAAAACGGCTGTCCGTTCAGGAGCAGCCCGATCGGCGGCAGCAGAGCGGCAAGGACGTAGATCACGGCGCACACCTCCAACGCTGGCGGATGCATAGCAGCGTCACGCAGGATTTAGGGCGTTTGGCCGGTTCCGCAATAGCGTGGCCGAAGGCAGGATGATACAGCCCCCTCGCCCGCCTTTTTCAGCACAGCCGTCCTATTTTGATGAACAAACAACGCCTAATCCCGCTCATCGTGGCCACTGCCCTGTTCATGGAAAACATGGACTCCACGGTGATTGCGACCTCGCTGCCGGCGATCGCCGCCGATATCGGCACCAGCCCCCTGACGCTGAAGCTTGCGATCACGTCCTACCTGCTGTCGCTCGCGGTGTTCATCCCGGCGAGCGGTTGGACCGCGGACCGCTTCGGCGCCCGCATCGTGTTCGCCGGCGCGGTCGCCGTGTTCATGCTGGGCTCGATCGGCTGCGCGCTGTCGTCCTCGGTGACCGATTTCGTGTTCGCCCGCATCCTGCAAGGCCTCGGCGGCGCGATGATGACGCCTGTTGGGCGGTTGGTGCTCTTACGCTCGGTCGACAAGAGCGCATTGGTCAACGCGATGGCGTGGGTGACGGTGCCGGCGCTGGTAGGCCCGGTGATCGGGCCACCGCTCGGCGGCTTCATCACCACCTATTTCTCTTGGCACTGGATCTTCCTGATCAACATCCCGATCGGGCTGCTCGGCATCTTCCTGGCGCTGAAATATATCGACCCGATCAAGAGCGAAGACCCCGAGCGTTTCGACCTGATGGGGCTGGTGCTGGCCGGCATCGGCCTTGCCGGCATCGCGTTCGGGCTGTCGGTCGCGGGCCTCAATCTGTTGCCGTGGCCGATCGTCGCGGCGCTGGTCGGGGTCGGCTCGATCTCGATGACGCTCTACGTGCTGCATGCGCGGCGGACCGGATCGCCGGTGCTGGATTTTTCGCTGCTGCGGCTGCCGACCATGCGCGCCTCGATCGTCGGCGGCTTCATGTTCCGGCTCGGCATCGGCGCACTGCCGTTCCTGCTGCCGCTGCTGATGCAGGTCGGCTTCGGCCTGTCGCCGTTTCAGTCCGGCCTCGTGACGTTTGCCTCCGCGGTCGGCGCCATGGGCATGAAGACGCTGGCGGCGCGCATCATCAAGGCGTTCGGCTTCCGCAACATGATGACGGTCAATGCGGTGGTCAGCTCGGCTTTCCTCGCCGCCTGCGCGCTGTTCACGATCTCGACGCCGCTGATGCTGATCTTCACCATCCTGGTGGTCGGCGGCTTCTTCCGCTCGCTGCAATTCACCGCGATCAACACCGTCGCCTATGCCGAGGTCGAGGCGCCGCAGATGAGCCGCGCCACCACCCTCGTCAGCGTCAACCAGCAGCTCGCGGTGTCCGCCGGCGTCGCGGTCGGCGCGTTCTCGGTCGAAACCGTGCTGGCAATGCATCACCAGACCGAGCTCTCCGCCGACGTGTTCGGGCCGGCCTTCATCGTGGTGTCGCTGATCTCGGCGGCCTCGGCCTGGTTCTTCTGGCAGATGCCGGCCGATGCCGGCAATGAAATCTCCGGCCGCAAGCCGCTCGACATCTCGAGCCGCAAGGGCGCCGAGAAACGCGCCGCCACCGACGCCGTCAAGACGGCGACCGAGAACACCCAGAACGCGCGGGATCAGCGACTGGGGTGATCGAGCCGGGGTGACGGCCTCGATCCGGCCGCCCAGGTGCGATGCCGGATCACGCTACAGATTTGGAATTTGTAGTCGCTGAAGAAGTCCGCAATGCCGCGCCGCTTGGCCTTGGCATGCTCGGGATCACGTCGCCATTGCTCCAGCGCTTCTTCGGTTTCGAACTCGACGATCGTCACTCGCTCGCCGTCTTCGGCAACGAAGCCCTTGTGGGCAATGTAGCCGGGGACGGTCCGGGCCAGCTCGCTCATCTGCTTTGCCATCGGCCCGTATTCGTCTTGAACGCCGGGATTCAGTCGCGAGCGAAATATGGTGACGATCATGAGCGCCTTCCTGTGCACAGTCGTTCGAGATCGCCGGAGGCGTCCGTCACCCCCGACGCCGCAAACTATGCCGCCAGCCAGCACACCAAATCAAATGCATACTCTCGATTATGATTATGCAAAGAATCTAAGCCAGCTTCGCTTTCAATTCGTCAGTCAGCAATGCGATCGCCGGATCGAAACGCCCCGGTGCCACGTTGCGGATCAAGGTCACCACGGCAGGCAACGAGAAATCCATCACGTCCAAGATGCGCAGCGCGCGGCGGTGCGGGCTTTGCTCGAATTGACGACGCGGCACCAGACCCAATCCGCCGCTTTGAGCAAGCAGCGACAATTGGAGATCCTCACCAAACACCTCAGCCGCGACGTGGATTGGCAGGTGGAGCCGGTCGAAGAATTTGATCAGAGCCGCGCGGCAACCGCAGCCCGGAGGGTTGAGGAACCAACCCTGCCCCGAAAGGTCACGCAGCCGATAACGATCGTCGCGGCGCTTCGCCGATAATTTCGCGGGGCCGACGATGACGACCTGCTCGGCGCCGAGCGCTACGCCAGTCAACCCTGGTGGAAGCGTATGCGCATCGGTCAAGAGGCCGATTGCACAGTCGAGTGATCCGTTGCGCACATCTTCGATGAGACCAGCACTCCAATTCGAGCTGATCTGCAATCTGATCCGAGGGAACGTCCGCCGTAGAGCATCGAGCGGCGTGGTCAGGACGATCTCGCCGAGACCATGCGCGATCCCGGCCTTCAGATCGCCGGCTGGATCAGCCGCGTTCGTGGTGCAGCTTTCCAGTTCGGCGACCGCGGTCAGAACCTTCCGGCAATGTTCGAGGACATGGTTCCCGAGCGTGGTGAGAACCGCCGGCTTGACGGCGCGATTGAACAGCGGCGCGTCGCCGATCGCAGCCTCGAAGTTCTGGATGCGACGGGTCGTGGCCGGCTGCGTCAGATTGAGACGCGCAGCCGCGCGGTTCACGGACCCCGTTTCGGCGACTGCTACGAAAGCTTCGATGTCCTGCAAGTTCATAAACAGGAATTATAATCAATCCTTGATTATGCAGAAAGCATCAAAGACACGGCTCTCCGTCACGAATTCACGACGGAGGCGGCTGCTGCCCTCGAAACCCCGTCGCGAGCACGTAACGCTCGGACGAATCCTGCCGGCTCGCGGACGGCTTGACGTGGCGCACAGCGGCGAAATCGCGCTTCAGCTGCGCTACCAACTCGGCGTCGGCGCCGCTCTGGAATACTTTTGCCAGGAACGTGCCGCCGGGATTGAGCACCTCGCCGGCGAAATGCGCGGCGGTCTCGACCAGGCCGATGATACGCAGTTGGTCGGTCTTGCGATGGCCGGTGGTGTTGGCTGCCATGTCGGACATCACGAAATCGGCGCGGCCACCCATCATCGCGATCAGCTTTTCCGGCGCGTCGTGATCGAGGAAGTCGAGCTGCGCGAAGCTGACGCCCGGGATCTCGCCCATCTCCAGCAGATCGATCGCGACCACCTTGCCCTTGCCGTCGGCGGCTCCGGTACGTTTGGCCGCGATCTGGCTCCAGCCGCCCGGCGCGGCGCCGAGGTCGACCACCGTCATGCCCGGCTTGAGCAGGCGATATTTGTCGTCGATCTCGAGCAGCTTGAAGGCCGCGCGCGAGCGGTAGCCCATCGCCCTGGCCTTCGCGACGTAGGGATCGTTGAGCTGGCGCTCGAGCCAGAGTTTCGAGGACAGCTTGCGCTTGCCGCCGCTCTTGACCGTGACGTGCAGCCGCCCGGTGGTGTCTTTCGCCATTCTATTTTCTCTTCTCCCTCGCCCCGCTCTTGCGGGGAGAGGGTTGGGGTGAGGGACTGCCTCGTCAAGGAAAGTGAGAGATGCATTCTCGGAGAGTCCCCTCACCCGGATCCTGCGCTTCGCGCAAGATCCGGCCTCTCCCCGCAAGCGGGGCGAGGCAAGAGAAGCTCTAGCACGCCCGCAGCGCGCCGTCCTCGCGCATCATCTCGACCAGCATGCCCTCGCGCAAGCCGCGGTCGGCAACCCGCAGCCGCGGCAGCGGGAACGCGTTGCGGATCGCATCGAGGATCGCGCAGCCGGCGAGCACCAGATCGGCCCGCTCGACGCTGATGCAATTGTTGTTGACCCGTGCCTCATAGCTCATGCCGAGCAGCTTCTGGATCGTCGCGGTGACCTCGCAATCGTCCATCCAGATGCCGTCGATGCGGCGGCGGTCGTAGCGCGACAGATTGAGGAACACGCCGGCGAGCGTGGTGACGGTGCCCGAAGTGCCGAGCATGTGCATGTCGCGCAGGTCCCTGCCGTGCTCGGCGGCGAACGGCGCGACATGGCGGGCGACCTCGTCGATCATCCGCGCATAGAGGTCCTTGGTGACGACCTTGCCGCCGAAATGCTCGGCCAGCGTGACGACGCCGAGCGGGATCGACATCCACGCCCTGATGCGCGGCGGCGTCCCCGGCGCATCGGGATCGCGCTCGATCCGGACCAGTTCGGTCGAGCCACCGCCAATGTCGAACAGGATGGCGCCCCGTCCCCTGGGATCGAGCAGCGGCGAGCAGCCGATCACGGCAAGCGTCGCCTCGGTCTCGCGATCGATCACCTCGAGCTCGATGCCGGTTTCGGCCGCGACGCGGGCGCGGAAGCTGTCGGCATTGCCGGCGGCGCGGCAGGCCTCGGTGGCGATCAGCCGCAGCCGGCGGGCCTTGCGATAGCGGATTTTGTCGCTGCAAATGGCGAGCGCGGCGATCGCGCGCTCGATCGCCGCCTCGCTGATCGAACCGGTCGCGGCGATGCCCTCGCCGAGCCGGATGATCCGCGAGAAGGAATCGACCACGCGGAACCCATCGCCGGTGGGACAGGCGATCAGCAGCCGACAATTGTTGGTGCCAAGGTCGAGCGCGGCGTAGACGCCACTTTCCGCGGCTGCCGCAACCAACCCTGACGGGGCTTCGCCGGCCGGCGGGCCGTCACAAAGCCGCAAATCGTCATTCATCAAAACTGTCTTTCCGCAGGACCGCCCGCCGAGCGATCGGGCCCGCCGAATAATTACCGTTCACGGAAACTTTAGCAGCGCCAAGGGCCTGCGCAAACTCTGTTCACATTGGGTCCATGTCCAATCGGGCGTTGTCGTTAAGGGGGGTGTGCGTTATCTCCACAGCGCCCCCAAACCCCAGCAAATCCGGGCATTTCAGGTCATTTTCCGATGCAAGATCACACGCCGCCCGCTTCCCTCGACAACGCTATCGCACTGCAAAAATACGGTGTCGGGCAGCCTGTTCGACGAAAGGAGGACGACACCCTGGTGCGCGGCAAGGGCAAATACACCGACGATTTCTCCCTGCCCGGCCAGGCCATCTGCTGGATGGTCCGCTCCTCCCATGCCCATGGAATCATCAAGGGGATCGACACGGCGGCCGCCAAGGCGATGCCGGGCGTGCTCGGCGTCTGGACCGGCGCCGATCTTGAGGCGGTCGGATACAAGCCCTTCACCTGCGGACTGCCGCTGAAGAGCCGCGACGGCTCGCCGCTGCTACAGACCAACCGACCGGCGCTCGCGACCGACAAGGTGCGTTTCGTCGGCGATCCCGTCGCCTTCGTGGTCGCGGAAACCGCGGCGCAGGCTCGCGACGCCGCGGAGGCCGTCGAGGTCGACATCGAGCCGCTGCCGGCGGTGACCGATGCGGCCGAGGCCTCCCAGCCCGGCGCGCCGCAGCTCTATGACAACATCCCGAACAACGTTGCCCTGGACTACCATTACGGCGACGCGGCCAAGATCGACGCGGCATTCGCCGCCGCCGCGCACGTCACCAAGCTCGACATCGTCAACACCCGCGTCGCCGTGGTCTCGATGGAGCCGCGCGTCGCGCTGGCGCATTACGACAAGGCCACCGAACGCTTCACGCTACAGGTGCCGACCCAGGGCGTGTCCGGCAACAAGGCGATCCTGGCGCGGCTGCTCAACGTGCCGGCCGACAAGGTGCGGATCCTGACTGGCAATGTCGGCGGCTCGTTCGGGATGAAGAACCTGAACTATCCCGAATACACCTGCATCGCGCATGCGGCGCGCGAGCTCGGCCGTCCGGTGAAATGGCTGGACGAGCGCTCGACCAGCTTCCTGTCCGACAGCCAGGGCCGCGCGCAGCTGATCCATGCCGAGCTCGCACTCGACGCCGACGGCAAATTCCTCGCGGTGCGGCTGTCCGGCTACGGCAATCTCGGCGCTTACATCACCGGCGTCGCGCCGGGCCCGCTGTCACTCAACACCGGCAAGAACCTCGCCAGCGTCTACCGCACGCCGCTGCTCGGCGTCGACATCAAGACGGTGGTGACCAACACCACGCTGATGGGCGCCTATCGCGGCGCCGGCCGGCCCGAGGCCAATTACTACATGGAGCGGCTGATCGACACCGCCGCCGACGAGATGGGCATCAACCGCTTCACCCTGCGCAAGCGCAATTTCATCAAGCCGTCGCAACTGCCGTTCCCCGCCGCATCCGGCGTCACCTATGACAGCGGCGATTTCGCCGGCGTGTTCCAGAAGGCGCTGGAGATCTCCGACTACGACAACTTCGCCAAGCGCAAGAAGGAGAGCAAAAAGAGCGGCAAGCTGCGCGGCATCGCCGTCGGCTCCTATCTCGAGGTCACCGCGCCACCGTCCGGCGAACTCGGCAAGATCACCTTCGAGCCCGACGGCTCGGTGAAGCTCACCACCGGCACCCTCGATTACGGCCAGGGCCACGCCACGCCGTTCGCGCAGGTGCTGTCCGAGCAGCTCGGCGTTCCCTTCGAGAAGATCACGCTCGAACAGGGCGACAGCGACCTCGTGCGGTTCGGCAACGGCACCGGCGGCTCGCGCTCGATCACGGCGACCGGACAGGCGATCGTCGAGGCCTCGGCACTGGTCGTCGAGAAGGGCAAGAAGGCGGCCGCGCACATGCTCGAGGCGTCCGAGGCCGACATCGAGTTCGGCCGGGGCCGCTTCACCATCGCCGGCACCGACCGCTCGATCGGCATCATGGAGCTCGCCGAGCGGATGCGCACGGGCAAGATGCCGGAGGGCACGCCCGAGACGCTCGACGTCGATCACGCCACCAAGGAGACGGCGTCGACCTTCCCGAACGGCTGCCATGTCGCGGAGGTCGAGATCGATCCCGACACCGGCGTGACGCGGATCGTGCGTTACTCGGCGGTCAATGATTTCGGCACCGTGGTCAACCCGATGATCGTCGCCGGCCAGCTCCATGGCGGCGTCGCGCAGGGCATCGGCCAGGCGCTGATGGAGGAAGTCAGCTACGACGCCTCCGGCCAGCCGATCACCGGCTCGTTCATGGACTACGCACTGCCCCGCGCCGGTGACGTGCCGTCGATGCAGGTCGGCGATCACCCCTCGCCGGCGAAGTCCAATCCGCTCGGCACCAAGGGCTGCGGCGAAGCCGGCTGTGCCGGCAGCCTCGTCTGCATCGTCAACGCCGTGGTCGACGCGCTGTCCGAGTACGGCATCAAGCACATCAACATGCCGCTGACGCCGGAGCGCGTCTGGCGCGCGATCCAGGATGCCAAGGCGAACGCGGCGTAACGGCGCGCCCTGCTCTACCGTCACTCACCGCCGTCATCGCCCGCGAAAGCGGGCGATCCAGTATTCCAGAGACAGCAGTTACTTACTGGGAAGCCGCGGCGTACTGGATACCCCGCATGCGCGGGGTATGACAGTTGTTGGTGCGACGAGGTTTTGCCTCCTCCCGCTACGCCGCCGCCTGCTCGCGCGGTTGAACAATCGCGATGTGCCAGCAATGCGCGAGCGGGATGCCGTTGCCGAGCACCAGCGCGTCGAGCTCGACGAAGCGGTGGCCCTTCTTGTCGTAATTGCCGGTGACCTTGGCGCGCGCCGTCAGCTCGTCGCCGATCTTGCCGGCCGACAACAGCTGCATGCGGGTGCCGACATGAATCCAGGGTCCGAGGATCGCATTGTCGACCAGCACCTTGTTCATGACCCGCGGCAGCAGCCCGGGATGGCCGAGACCTTCACGCAGATAGATCGGGTCGGTCTCCCTGATGTCGGCGAGATACTCCTTGGCTGCGTCGCCCGACCAGTCGCGCGGGATGACGCCGAGCCACTTGCCCTGTTCGTAGGACGACGCACTGACCGGCTTGCGCTCCGCGACAGCGGCCACCTGCTTGTAATCGCCGATATTGACCTTTGGCGTCGAGGCCGGCAGCGACGCAGTACCGGTGGCGCAGAGTTCGCCGCGGCTGAAGAGCTCGATCGAAAGCCCATTGCCGGTCTCCTGGCCGGTCAGCTCCGCGATCTCGCCGTCATAGACCGGCTTGATGAAGCGCGCCTCGATCAGGCCGCGTTCCAGGAAGTCGCGGCCCCATTTCTCGACCGGCAAGTGCATCATGTAGGCCATCACATCGACGCCGGGCACCAGGCCGCCGGAAAAGCCGAACTTCCGCGCCACCGTGTCGTCGTGGATCTTGTTCTCCGAGAGCTTCGAGGTGTTGTAGGCCGAGACGCGATAGGTCTGCGCTGCCGTCTTCGAATCCATGGGGTTTCCCCTTATTTCGGTTGTTTTTCCCAGGCAATCGTAGTCGAAGCTGTCCGCGTGGCAAGCCTCTCGTTTTGCTCGCAATTTTCCGCCCGATGGAGTACACGCAGGCCGCGCCCGCGAACCGTTGAATCGATGACTGAATCCACTGCCCCCACCCGCATCTATGTCGACGCCGACGCCTGTCCGGTGAAAGACGAGATCTACCGCGTCGCGATCCGGCTCGGCGTGCCCGTCAGCGTGGTCGCGGGCAATTTCATCCGCGTGCCGCAGGACCCGCTGATCGAGCGCATCGCCGCCGGTTCCGGCATGGACGCCGCCGACGACTGGATCGCCGAACGCGCCCACGCCGGCGACGTCGTGATCACGGCCGACATTCCCCTGGCGAGCCGCTGCGTCAAGGCCGGCGCCGATGTGATCGCGCCAAATGGAAAACCGTTCACGGAACAGTCGATTGGCATGACGCTGGCGGTACGCAATCTGATGACCGATCTGCGTTCGTCCGGTGAAATCACCGGCGGGCCGAAATCCTATTCGCCGCGCGACCGCTCGACGTTTCTGTCGACGCTCGACCAGACCATCCGCCGCATCCAGCGCCGCCGCGCCGAGCAGGCGACGACGAACCAGCAGGGTTAGCGCGATGGCTCCGCCTCCTCTCATCCAGCTCAAGGACATCAGCCTGACCTTCGGCGGCACGCCGCTGCTGTCGGGTGTCGAGCTGTCGGTCTCCGCGGGCGAGCGCGTCTGCCTGATCGGCCGCAACGGCTCCGGCAAGTCGACGCTGCTGCGGATCGCCGCAGGCCTGGTCGAGCCCGATGCGGGCAGCCGTTTCGTGCAGCCCGGCGCCACCATCCGCTATCTGCCGCAGGAGCCGGATTTCGGCGAGCACAAGACGACACTGTCCTATGTCGAGGCCGGCCTCGGCCCCGGCGACGATCACTACCAGGCGCGCTATCTGCTCGAACAGCTCGGCCTGACCGGCGAGGAAGATCCGGCGCATGTCTCCGGCGGCGAGGCGCGCCGCGCGGCGCTGGCGCGGGTGCTCGCGCCCTCGCCCGACATCCTGCTGCTCGACGAGCCGACCAACCATCTCGACCTGCCGACCATCGAATGGCTCGAAGGCGAATTGGAGAGCCGCCGCTGCGCGCTGGTGCTGATCAGCCATGACCGCCGCTTTCTGACCAACCTGTCGCGCGCGACCGCCTGGCTCGATCGCGGCAAGATCCGGCAGATCGACCGCGGCTTCGGCGCCTTCGAGGCGTGGCGCGACGAGGTGCTGGAGGAGGAAGAGCGCGAGCAGCACAAGCTCGACCGCAAGATCGTCAATGAGGAGCATTGGCTACGCCACGGTGTCTCCGGCCGCCGCAAACGCAACGTCAAGCGGCTCGGTAATCTCCATGCGCTGCGCGACCAGCGCCGCAACTATCGCGGCGCCACCGGCAATGCCACGCTCGCCGCCGCCGAGGCCGAGAAATCCGGGCGCCTGGTGATCGAGGCCAAGAGCATCGCCAAGGCGTTTGGCGAGCGCAAGATCGTCGACGGCTTCTCGACCCGGATCCAGCGCGGCGACCGGCTCGGCATCGTCGGCCCGAACGGCGCCGGCAAGACCACGCTGGTGCATCTGTTGATCGGCAACGATCCGCCCGACTCCGGGACGGTACGGCTCGGCGCCAATATCGAGATGGCGACACTCGACCAGCACCGCGAGAGCCTCGATCCGAAGCTGACGCTCGCCGAAGCCCTGACCGGCGGCCGCGGCGATCACGTGATGGTCGGCGACAAGTCGAAGCACGTGATCGGCTACATGAAGGATTTCCTGTTCGCGCAGGAGCAGCGCGGCACGCCGCTCGAAGCGCTCTCCGGCGGCGAGCGCGGCCGCCTGATGCTGGCGCGCGCGCTGGCCAAGCCGTCGAACCTGCTCATCCTGGACGAACCGACCAACGACCTCGATCTGGAAACCCTCGACGTGCTCGAGGAGATGCTCGGCGACTATGACGGCACCGTGATCCTGATCAGCCATGACCGCGACTTCCTCGATCGCGTGGTGACATCGGTGATCGTGCCCGAGGGCCAGGGCCGCTGGATCGAATATGCCGGCGGCTACTCGGACATGCTGGCGCAGCGCGGCGCCGACGTGAAGCGTGAGACGATCAAGACGGAGGTCGTGGCCGAGGAAAAGAAGGAAGCCAGGGCCGCGGTGCCCGCTGCCGCGCCAAAACGCCGGCTGAACTTCAACGAGAAGCACGCGCTGGAGACGTTGCCGAAGACGATCGACAAGCTCCACGCCGAGATCGCAAGGCAGCAGAAGCTGCTCGACGATCCCGACCTCTATGCCAAGGATCGCAAGAAATTCGACGCCGCGTCCGCCGCGATCGCCAAGGCGCAGCAAGAACTCGCCGCCGCCGAGGACCGCTGGCTCGAACTCGAAGTGCTGCGCGAAGAGATCGAACAGGCGTGATGTGTAGGATGGGTAGAGCGCAGCGAAACCCATCATGCCGCCATGCGGATAAACGCCGATGGGTTTCGCTTCGCTCTACCCATCCTACGAGGCCGGAGAAGAAGGACAGATCATGACCACGCCCCTCGCCGCCAAGATCGCCAAGGACTACGGCACGCCCTGCGCCGTGATCGACATGGACCGGGTCGAGCGCAACATCGCGCGGATCCAGAAGGCCTGCGACGAGGCCGGCGTCGCCAACCGACCGCACATCAAGACCCACAAGAATCCGATGCTGGCGCAGCTTCAGATCAAGGCCGGCGCCAAGGGCATCACCTGCCAGAAGCTCGGCGAGGCCGAGATCATGGCGGAGAGCGGCATCGACGACATCCTGATCAGCTACAACCTGCTCGGCGACGAGAAGATGGCGCGGCTCGGCGCGCTGCAAGGCAAGGCCAACGTCACCGTTGCGGCCGACAATTCGGTGGTGGTCGGCGACCTGCCGAAGGCGGCAACGGCCTCCGGCCGCCCGCTCTCGGTGGTGGTCGAGTGCGACACCGGCCGCAAGCGCGCCGGCGTCGAGACCCCGGCCGAGGCGATCGCGCTGGCGCGCGAGATCGCAGCCTCGAAGGGCCTGCACTTCGCGGGCTTCATGCTGTATCCGACCGAGACCGGCTGGGCGGACGCGCAGAAGTTCTATGACGAGGCGCTGGCCGGCGTGCGCGCCCACGGCCTCGATGCGACCATCGTCTCCACCGGCGGCACGCCGAACCTGAAGAACCTCGGCAAACTGAAGGGCGGCACCGAGCATCGTTTCGGCACCTATATCTACAACGACCGCATGCAGGTCGCGGCCGGCAGCGCGACCTGGGACGACTGCGCCCTGCACATCTATTCCACCGTGGTCAGCCGCGCCGGCCCGGAGCGCGGCATCCTCGATGCCGGCTCCAAGACGCTGACCTCGGATACCGGCGGCCTCGAAGGCCATGGCCTGATCCTCGAACATCCCGAGGCCAAGATCGCGCGCTTCGCCGAGGAGCACGGCTTCCTCGATCTGTCCCGCAGCAACACCCGCCCCAATGTCGGCGATGTGGTGCGGATCGTGCCCAATCACGTCTGCGTCGTCGTCAACATGATGGACGAAGTCGTGATGGTGCGCGGCGACGAGATCATCGGCGCGCTGCCCGTCGCGGCAAGGGGCAAGTTGCGCTAGCCGACACGGTAGGATGGGTAGAGCGCAGCGAAACCCATCATGTTTCCGCAGGCATCAAAGGCGATGGGTTTCGCTACGCTCTACCCATCCTACGCATCTACCCGCGCATGAGCGCCTGCAACTCCTGATCCAGCGCCGAACGAAACACCTCGATCGGCCGCGCCAGGCGGCCGGCGGGCGGACGGTGCACGATCCAGGCGCGCACCGCGGGATTGAAATCCCGGATTCGCACCGTCTTCAGCCGGCTGCGGATCGCACTGCGCCTGACCGCGACCGGCGTCACGACGCCGATGCCCAGCCCGCGCGCGACCAGCGACAACCGCAATTCGCTGTCCAGCGCCTCGACCGCGACGTTGAACGGCAGATGCGCCGCCTCGAAATGCCGCTTCAGGGTCTGGCGGAAGCCGCAGCCATCTTGATTCATCACCCACCCCATCCGGGACAACCATTCGAGGTCGACGGATTTCGGCAGCTTGGTGTCGCGCGCGACGACGAAGACGACGGGCTGTGCGCCGAGATCATCCGCGGCGAGGTCTGCCGGCGGCGTGGTGCCGTCGGGCAGGCAGATCGCGGCAGCGTCGAGTTCATTGCGCGAGACGGCTTCGATCTGGTGCGGCGACAAGCCCGCCACGACCCGCACCACCAGCGCGGGGAATTCGCCACGCACGGCATCGAGCGGCCCCGCCAGGCCTGCCTCCGACAGATAAGGCGTCAGGCCGAGCCTGAACTCGCCGCGCACCACGCCGTCATTGGCGACGCCCGACTTGAGGTCCTCGAGCATCCGCAGCACGCGACGGCCGCGTTCATAGGCCTCATGGCCGGCCGCGGTCGGCCTTAACGGCTTCGACAACCGGTCGAGCAACTGCGCACCGAGCATCTCCTCGAGATTCTGGATCCGCCGCGTCACGCCAGGCTGGGTCAGGTTCAGCCGCGCCGACGCAGCGACGATCGATCCGGTTTCCACCACGGCGACGAATGCCACAAGGTCATGGGTGTTCATAACAAACTCGCATAGTCTGCATCATCTTATTTGAATTGTAGCATATTATCCCGATCCCCTAAAGGGGGCCTCGCCATTCCATCGCGAGGTTCCATGACCATTTCCGAAGCCACGAAAATCTCCCCGGCGCGCACTGCCTCGGTGCGCCCCCTGATCTGGATCGGGGCCATCACGACCGGCACCGTCGTCACCAACCTGTTCGCCCCGCAGATCCTGGTCGGACTGATCAGCCGTTCGCTCGGCATGACCACGCTCCAGGCCGGGCTGATCTCGACATTGACCCTGCTCGGCTACGCGCTCGGGCTGTTGCTGCTGGTGCCGCTGGTCGATCTGGTCGAGAACAAACGGCTGATCCTGCGCACGCTGGCCTGCGCCATCGTGGCCGCGATCGGCACTGCGATGGCGCCAACGCCGGTGATCCTGCTCGCCGCCACCTTCGTGCTGGGCGCGTCGTGCGCCGCGATCCAGATGGTGGTGCCGCTGGTGGCGTCGATGGTCCCGCCGGAGCGCCGGGGACAGGCGATCGGCGACGTCATGAGCGGGTTGATGATCGGCATCCTGCTGTCGCGGCCGGCGGCAAGCGTGATCGCGGACAGCTGGAACTGGCGCGGCTACTACATCACGTCGGCCGTGTTGATGACCGTGCTTGCCGGCGCGTTGGCGCGCTATCTGCCGAGCTTGCAGCCGGCGGCGAAGGCCAGTTACGGCGCGCTGCTGCGGTCGTTTCCAGACCTGTTGCGCGAGGAGCCGGTGCTGCGCGTTCGCTCCTGGACCGCGGCGCTGGTGATGGCGTCGTTCACCGCGTTCTGGGCCGCGGTCGCGCTCCGCCTGCCGGATGCGCCGTTCAGGCTCGACGCCAGGGGCATCGCGCTGTTCGCGCTGATCGGCGTCGCCGGCGCCACAGCGACACCGCTCGCCGGCCGCTGGGGCGACAAGGGCTTCGCGCGGCCGCTGCTGATCGCCGCGCACCTGATGATCATCGGCGCGCTGGCGCTGTGCGCCTGGGCTGGCGTGATGGAATCGCGAGCCACGGCCCTGACGCTGCTGGGCATCGGCGCCGTGCTGCTCGACTTCGGCATCACCACGGATCAGACGCTCGGCCGCCGCGCCGTCAATTTGCTGCGGCCGGAGGCGCGCGGCCGCATCAACGGGCTGTTCGTCGCGCTGTTCTTCATCGGCGGCGCGGTTGGCGCGGCGGCGGCGTCCGCGGCGTGGAGTTTTGGCGGCTGGAGCGCGGTGTGCGTTGTGGCTGCGACTTTCGGCGCACTTGGCTTGATCACCGATCTTGCGACGAGGACTGGTTCGGAGTGAACCACGCTTTGTAGGGTGGGTAGAGCGAAGCGATACCCATCACGTCTCCACGCGGAGCGAAGTTGATGGGTTTCGCTTCGCTCTACCCATCCTACGATTTCCGTGCGAGCCAACTCAAAGCGCCCTTCCCGGCAGCGACGCCGGTCGCGAACGACGCCTGCAACAGATAGCCACCGGTCGGCGCTTCCCAGTCGAGCATCTCACCGGCGGCGAAGACGCCAGGCAGCCGGCGCAGCATGAAGTGCGCGTCGAGCTCATCGAACCTGATGCCGCCGGCGCTCGAGATCGCGCGCGCAATCGGAGCCACGCCGGATAGCTCGATCGGCACCGCGTTGACCAGCGTGGCAAGCTCGGCCGGCGGCAACGTGGCCAGCGATCGGCCGGAGGCGGCCGCCGCCTCCTGCAACAGGCCGATACCGACCGGCGAGAGCTGCGCCGCCTTGCGCAGGAAGTTGGAGAAGGTCTGCTTGCCCCTCGGCGCCGACAGCCGCAAGACCAGTTCGTCGCGTGCCGCGTCTGGCCGCAGCGCCACGTTGAGCACAGCCCGGCCCTTCGCCAGCACCGCCTCGCGCAGTTCGGCCGACAAGGCGTAGATCGCGCCGCCCTCGATGCCCGTGCGGGTCACGATCGCCTCGCCGCGCACCGTATGCGGGCCGATCGTGAGCGCGACGCCTTTCAGCGGCTGCCCTTCGAACCGGTCGCGAAAGATCTTCGACCATGCGACCAAAAAACCGGAATTGGCCGGCTTCATCGGCGCCACAGCAACGCCCTTCGCGGCAAGAATGTCCGCCCACGCACCATCGGAGCCGAGCCGCGGCCAGCTGGCACCGCCGAGTGCGAGCACGATGGCGTCCGCGCTCACCGCGCGCCGGCCGTCAGATGTCTCGAACAGCACTGCGCCTTGCCCATCCCATCCAACCCAGCGATGCCGGAAGGCGAATCCGACGCCCGCCGCATCGAGCCGCCGCAGCCAGGCGCGCAGCAAGGGCGATGCCTTGAAGGCTTTCGGGAAGACACGGCCGCTGGTGCCAACGAATGTCGGCTGCCCCAGCGCATCGCTCCAGGCGCGCAAGGCATCGGGCGGGAATGCCGCGACGGGAGCCTTCAGGCGCGGCATCGCCTCGCGATAGCGCGCAAGGAAATCCGGCAGCGGCTCGGAGTGGGTGAGATTGAGCCCGCCGCGGCCGGCCATCAGCAACTTGCGGCCCGCCGACGGCATTGCATCGTGGACGATGACCTGTGCACCGCCCGCCGCGAGCACCTCCGCCGCCATCAGGCCGGCGGGACCGGCTCCGATGACGGCGATACGCATGCTCAGAGCTTGATCCCGGCCCGCGCGGCGGCCTGGGCGACGTATTTCTGGGTCTGCTCGAATGCGCCTTGCAGCGCCTTCGCGGTCGACATGTCGCTGATGTCCTTGAAATGCGCGGCGATGCCGTCGGGCGTCCATTCGGACTGCGGCAGGTTGACGCCTTCGGTCTCCAGCACGCGGATCACGGCGAACGAGCCGGCGCCGGCGCCCATGATGGTGCGGGTCGGCGCATCCTCCGAGAGCAGGAATTCCACCGCCGGCGTGATCGCCTCCGGCTTCATCAACTGGAGCGCCTGCGGCGGCAGCAGTTCCTCGGTCATGCGGGTCGCCGCCGTCGGCGAGATGGTGTTGACCTTGATGTTGTTCTTGCGGCCCTCCTCGGCGAGCACGTTCATCAGGCCGACCATGCCGGCCTTCGCCGCGCCGTAATTGGCCTGGCCGAAATTGCCGAACAGGCCGGACGAGGAGGTCGTCAGCACGATGCGGCCATAGTTGCGCTCGCGCATGCCGGCCCACACCGCCTTGCAGCAGTAGAACGTGCCGGTCAGGTGCACGCCGAGCACCTTGTCCCAGTCGGCGACCTCGAGCTTGGTGAACGACTTGTCGCGCAGGATGCCGGCATTGGCGCAGAGCAGATCGACACTGCCCCACTCCTTGGTGGCGCGCTCGACCATCGCGGTAACCTGCTCGAAGTTCGAGACGTCGGCGCCATCGGCCATCGCGGTGCCGCCGGCCTTGCGGATCTCCTCGACCACGGTTTCGGCCGGCGACAGCGAGCCGCCGGTGCCGTCGCGCGCGCCGCCGAAATCGTTGACCACGACCTTGGCGCCGCGGCTGGCCAGCCCCAGCGCATGCGCCCGTCCGAGACCATTGCCCGCGCCAGTGACGATAGCGACGCGTCCGTCAAACCTGATTGCCATGCTTGTCATTCCTGCTCTGACTTCCTTCTCCCCTTGTGGGAGAAGGTGGCGTAGGCGGCCTACGGCCGCCGTCCTTGATATAACGCCGACGCGCAGCGTCGGCTGCGGCGCGCCGGATGAGGGGTCTGTCTCCGCGAGCGCATGTGAGAGTCTTTGCGTGGAGACAGACCCCTCACCCGGCTTCGCGTGCCGCGAAGCCACCCTCTCCCACAAAGGGAGAGGGTGGAAACGCTCGCGATTGGCAGCTTTTGAGCAGCGATAGGTGGCCGGGTCAAGCCCGGCCGGGGGCATCAAGGCCCAGCGCTTGGGCGCGCTAGACGTCGGGGGTCATCGACCCGCAGGGCTTCAGGCTCTTGAGTAGATGCCCGCTCCAGCACTCGTGGTGTTCCTGCGCGTAGCTGATCGAGCCGATCGCAAGCAACGCGACGACGACAAGTCCGGCGACGATGTTCTGCACCATGGCTGCCACTCCCGGGACCGCACCGCCTAAAGGCGACATGATGGACACCGGGAATCAAAGCCGTCAATCCGCTACTTCGACGAAGCGGGCTCGCTCCACCTCTCTCCACTTGAAGGAAAGGTGGAGTTACTCAACTTTCTCTCAGCCAAAATAGATCAAACCGAGCCAGTCGGCGACCAGCGCGGGCTTCTCCTCGCCCTCGATCTCGACCGTGACGTTGGTGCGCGACAGCAGCTCCTTCGGCTTACGCAGCGTGGCTTCGGCGAGCACGAAGCGGCCGCGGACACGCTTGCCCGAGCGCACCGGCGAGATGAAGCGCAACTTGTCGAAACCGTAATTGACGCCCATCGCGGTGCCTTCGAGCACCGGCATCACCTCGTAGGACATGATCGACAGCAGCGACATCGTGAGGAAGCCGTGCGCGATCGTGGTGCCGAAGGCGGTCTCCTTCTTGGCGCGCTCGGGATCGACATGGATGAACTGGTGATCCTCGATCACGTCGGCGTAGGTATTGATGCGCCCTTGATCGAGTACGTGCCACGAGGACACGCCGATCTCCTTGCCAACCATGCCCTGGTAGGTTTCCAGCGACACCGGCGGCTTCTTCCAGACTTCATTCATTGGCTGACCTCCTAACCGGAGGTCCGCACCTTCTGCAGCTCCGGAAACTCTTCCTCGCGGAACTCGGCTCCGCGCAACACATCTGTGCGATTATCGTCATGTTCGAGCCGGCGCAACTGCACCCGGCGGATTTTTCCGGAGATCGTCTTCGGCAGTTCGGTCACCAGCTCGATCTTGCGGATGCGCTTGAACGGCGCGAGCCTCGTGTGCAGGTGCTGGAAGATCGACAGCGCCGTCTCCGGGCTGCGTTCGACACCGGAGACCAGCAGCACGTAGGCCTTGGGGATCGCGAGCCGGATCGGGTCCGGGCTCGGCACCACGGCGGCTTCGGCCACTGCATCGTGCTCCAGCAGCACGCTCTCCAGCTCGAACGGCGAGATGCGGTAATCGGATGATTTGAACACGTCGTCGGTACGGCCGACGAAGGTCAGATAGCCCTCGTCGTCGGTGAACACGACGTCGCCGCTGCGATAGATCTCGCCGTCCGTCCCAATGAGCTTGCCGTCGTCGCCCTGATAGCCCTGCATCAGCCCCGCCGGCCGGTTGGCACCGAGCAGCAAGGTCACCTCGCCTTCCTTGGCGGCATGGCCGTCATTGTCGGTGACCTGCACGCGATAGCCGGGCAGCGGCCGGCCCATCGAGCCGACCTTGACCTTCTGGCCCGGTGAGTTGCCGGCCAGCGCCGTGGTCTCGGTCTGGCCGTAGCCGTCGCGGATGGTCAGGCCCCAGGCCGATTTGACCTGGTCGATGATCTCGGGATTGAGCGGCTCGCCGGCGCCGCAGACTTCACGCAGTGAGACCTTGAAGCTCGCGAGGTCTTCCTGGATGAACATCCGCCACACCGTCGGCGGCGCGCACAGCGTGGTGACGCCGCAGCGGCCGATGATCGAGAGCAGCCCCTTGGCCTCGAAGCGCGGCTGGTTGGCGATGAAGATCGTTGCGCCGGCATTCCACGGCGCGAAGAAGCAGCTCCAGGCATGCTTGGCCCAGCCGGGCGACGAAATATTGAGATGGACGTCGCCGGGCTGCAAGCCGATCCAGTACATGGTCGAGAGATGGCCGACCGGATAGCTGCGCTGGCTATGCCGCACCAGCTTTGGTTTGGCCGTGGTGCCCGAGGTGAAATAGAGCAGCATCGGGTCGTCGGCGTTGGTCGGGCCGTCTGCCGTGAAGGCATCGGACGCCTTGGTCGCCTGCTCGAACGGCAGCCAGCCGTCCTGCGCCTGCGAGGCGCCGACCACCATGCGGACCAGCTTGTCGCCGCCGAGGCCAGCGAACTTGGCAACCTGATCCTGGGTGGCAACGACTGCCTTGGCCTTGCCGCGGTCGAGCCGATCGCGCAATTCATCCGCGGTCAGCAGCGTGGTTGCGGGAATCACGACGACGCCGAGCTTCATCGCCGCCAGCATGGTCTCCCATAGCGGCACCACATTGCCGAGCAGCAGCAACAGATGATCACCGCGCTTCAGCCCCTGCGCGCGCAGGAAATTTGCAACCTGGTTGGAGCGGCGCGACAGCTCGGCAAACGTCAGCTTGGTCTCGTTGCCGCTCGCGGCATCGACGATCCACAGCGCCGGACGGTCGCGGCTGTCGGGCGCTGTCGCGAGCTCCGCATCGAACCAGTCCAGCGCCCAGTTGAACGGCGCCGGATCGGGCCAGCGGAAATCCCTCACCGCGGTGTCGTAGTCGGTGCGGTGCTTGAGTAGAAAGGCGCGTGCGTCTTGAAATGTGGTCATCCGGCTTCACCACGTATGCTGACGTCATCCTGAGGAGCCGCGCATTGCGCGCGGCGTCTCGAAGGATGGCCACAGACACCGTCTTTCCGTCCTTCGAGGCTCGCTCCGCTCGCACCTCAGGATGACGGCGATTTACTTCGGGGCAAGAGCCCTAACGTGCTGGATAATCCCGGAAAAGTCGACCCCGCCGTGGCCCGACGTGTCGAAGGTCTTATAGATCTCCTGCGCATGCTGGCCGAGCGGTGTAGCGGCACCGGCGGCCTTGGCGGCGTCCTGGGCCAGCGTCAGATCCTTGAGCATCAGGTTGGTGGCGAAACCGGGCTTGTAGTCGTTGTTTGCCGGCGAGGTCGGCACCGGGCCGGGAACCGGGCAGTAGGTGGTCAGCGACCAGCACTGCCCCGACGAGGTCGAGGCGACGTCGAACAGCGCCTGGTGCGACAGGCCGAGCTTCTCGGCCAGCACAAAGGCTTCGCCGACCGCGATCATGGAAATGCCGAGGATCATGTTGTTGCAGATCTTGGCCGCCTGCCCCGCGCCGCCGGCGCCGCAATGCACGATCTTCTTGCCCATGTTGGCCAGCATCGGTTGGGCCCCCGCGAAGGCGTTCGGCTCACCACCGCACATGAAGGTCAGCGTCGCGCCCTTGGCGCCGCCGGTGCCGCCGGAGACCGGCGCGTCGACCGAGGCCATGCCATGCTTGGCCGCGAGCGCATGCGCCTGCTTGGCGCTTTCGACGTCGATGGTCGAGCAGTCGATGATCAGCGCGCCCTTGCCCATCGCCGGGAGCACCTCGCTCCAGACGCCGAGCACATGCTTGCCGGCCGGCAGCATGGTGATGACGACGTCAGCGCCCTTCACCGCGGCAACGCCGCTCTCGGCGATCGCAGCGCCATCGCTCTTGGCCTGGTCGCGCGAGGCCGCGACCAGATCGAACGCGGTCACCTTGTGGCCGGCCTTGATCAGATTGGCCGCCATCGGCCCGCCCATGTTGCCGAGCCCGATGAATGCGACGTTTGCCATGGAAGATCCTCCGCTTGCGACGTTTCTATTTGCTGTCAGGGAATGTCAGTTCGTCGGCGCCGATCCCGGCGAAGTAAGGCGCGAGCAGCTCCGGCGTCACGTCCTCGATCCGCGCGGGTGACCATTTCGGATTGCGGTCCTTGTCGATGACAGCGGCGCGCACGCCCTCGCGGAAATCGTCGCTGGCGAAAACTTCGAGCGCCGCGCGATATTCGCGCACCAGGCACTCTTCCAGCGTCGCGGTCGCGCGTCCGAGCCGCAGCAGCTTCAGCGTCACCACCATGCCGCGCGGCGATTTCTCGCCGAGCGTCTTCAGCGTGGCCTGCGCCAGCTCCGAGTCGTCGGCCTTCAGCGCGTCGACGATGTCTTCCATCCGCCCGCGCGCGAACCAGCCGTCGATCCTGGCCTGCAACGCAGCCACGGGACCCGCCTTCTCGCCGGTCGCAAAGCCCGCGATCAGCCGGTCGATCTCGGACGAGCTCGTCCCCGGCGCAGCCTTGGTCAGCGCCTCCCGCAGTGCCGGCAGCTTTGCGCTCGGCACCACCGCGTCGGCGAACTTCGAATAGATCGCGTCCGGACCATTCATGGTGGTGCCGGTGAGGCCAAAATACGTGCCCAACTCGCCCGGCGTGCGCGACAGCAGATAGGTGCCGCCGACATCGGGGAAGAAGCCGAGCCCGACTTCCGGCATCGCGAGCTTGGTCTTCTCGGTCACGACGCGGTGGCGGCCATGCGCCGACAGTCCGACGCCGCCGCCCATCACCAGGCCATCCATGAACGCGACATACGGCTTCGGATACTTCGCGATCCGCGCATTCATGATGTATTCCTGGCGCCAGAACCGCTTGCCGAGGTCTCCCTTCGCCTTCGAGCTTTCCCAGAGCCCGCGAATGTCGCCGCCGGCGCACAGCCCGCGCTCGCCGGCGCCTTCGAGCAGCACCACCGCGATATCAGGATCATGCTCGAACCGGTCGAGCGCGGCGTCGATCCCCTCGGACATCTCCAGACTGAGCGCGTTGATCGCCTTCGGCCGGTTCAGCCTGATGACACCGAGCGCGCCCTCGCGGCGGACGATCAGATCGCCCTCTGCGGCCGTCACATCGTTCATCGCGCGCCCTCGATCAATTTGCGCGACACGATCAGCCGCATGATTTCATTGGTGCCTTCGAGGATCTGGTGCACGCGCAGATCGCGCACGATCTTCTCGACGCCATATTCGCTGAGATAGCCGTAGCCGCCATGCAGTTGCAGCGCCTGGTTGGCGACTTCGAAGCCGACATCGGTGCCGAAGCGCTTGGCCATCGCGCACAACATCGAGGCGTCCGCATCCTTGCGGTCGAGCGCGGCGGCTGCGCGCCACAGGAAGGTGCGTGCGGCCTCCAGTTCGGTTGCCATGTCGGCGACCTTGAATTGCAGCGCCTGGAATTCGTCGAGCCGCTTTCCGAACGCCTTGCGGTCCTTCATGTAGGCCAGCGCCTTGTCGAGCGCCGCCTGCGCGCCGCCGAGCGAGCACGCCGCGATGTTGAGCCGGCCGCCGTCGAGCCCGGCCATCGCGATCTTGAAGCCGATGCCCTCCTCGCCGAGCCGGTTGTCGACCGGCACGCGCGCATTCTCGAATATCACGGCGCGGGTCGGCTGTGCGTTCCAGCCCATCTTGCGCTCGTTGTTGCCGAACGACACGCCCGGCGTCTTGCCGTCGATCACGATGGTCGAGACGCCGCCGGGGCCGTCGCCGCCGGTGCGCACCATCGCCACCAGCAAGTCCGTGCTGCCGGCGCCGGAGATGAACTGCTTCTGACCGTTGAGCACGTAGTGATCACCGTCGCGCACCGCGCGGGTGCGCAACGCGGCGGCGTCGGAACCGGCGCCCGGCTCGGTCAGGCAATAGCTTGCGAGCAGCTCCATGGTGCAGAGCTTCGGCAGCCATTTGTGGCGCTGGGTGTCGTTGCCGTAAGCATCGATCATCCAGGACGCCATGTTGTGGATCGAGATGAACGACGACACCGTCGGGCACCCCGTCGCCAGCGCCTCGAAGATCAGCGCGGCGTCGAACCGCGTCATCGCCGAGCCGCCGACGTCGTCCTTGATGTAGATGCCGCCGATGCCGAGGCCGGCGGCCTCGCGCATCACATCCACCGGAAAGTGCTTTGTCTCGTCCCATTCGAGCGCATGCGGCGCGATCTTCTCGGCCGCAAACGCCCGCGCCATGTCGCGAACCGCGATCTGGTCCTCGTTGAGAGCGAACTGCATTATGGTTTGCTCACTGTTGTCGTCATTGCGAGGAGCGAAGCGACGAAGCAATCCATTCTTCCGTTCCGCGGGGACATGGATTGCTTCGCTGTGCTCGCAATGACGGCCTGGGCTACACCATCACTTCATCGTCGGGATCGAGAACTCCGCGCCGTCCTTGACGCCGGACGGCCAACGCGAGGTCACCGTCTTGGTCTTGGTGTAGAAGCGGATCGAGTCCGGACCGTGCTGGTTAAGGTCACCGAAGCCGGACTTCTTCCAGCCGCCGAAGGTGTAGTAGGCGATCGGCACCGGGATCGGCACGTTGATGCCGACCATGCCGACATTGACCTTGGCCGCGAAGTCGCGCGCCGCATCGCCGTCGCGGGTGAAGATCGCAACGCCGTTGCCGTAATCGTGCTCCGACGGCAGCGCCAGCGCCTCGTGGTAGTCATGGGCGCGCACCACCGAGAGCACCGGCCCGAAGATCTCTTCCTTGTAGATCCGCATGTCCTTGGTGACGTTGTCGAACAGCGAACCGCCGAGATAGAAGCCCTTCTCGTAGCCCTGCATCTTGAAGCCGCGGCCGTCAACCGCCAGCGTGGCGCCTTCCTTGATGCCGATGTCGATGTAGCTCTTGACCTTCTCGACCGCCTCGCGGGTCACCAGCGGGCCGTAATCGGCCGACGGATCGACCGAGGTACCGATCTTGAGCGATTCGACGCGCGGGATCAGCTTCTCCATCAGGCGATCGGCGGTGGTCTTGCCGACCGGGACCGCGACCGACACCGCCATGCAGCGCTCGCCAGCCGAGCCGTAGCCCGCGCCGATCAGCGCATCGACGGTCTGGTCCATGTCGGCGTCAGGCATGATGATGGCGTGGTTCTTGGCACCGCCGAAGCACTGGCAGCGCTTGCCGGTCTGCGCCGCGCGCTCGTAGATGTATTGCGCGATCGGCGTCGAGCCGACGAAGCCGACCGCCTTGATATCGGGATCGTCGAGGATGGCGTCGACCGCCTCCTTGTCGCCGTTGACGACGTTGAGGATGCCGGCCGGCAGGCCCGCTTCGATCATCAGTTCGGCGAGCTTCATCGGTACGCCGGGATCGCGCTCCGACGGCTTGAGGATGAAGGCGTTGCCGCAAGCGATGGCGGGCGCGAACTTCCACATCGGGATCATCGCCGGGAAGTTGAACGGCGTGATGCCGGCGACGACGCCGAGCGCCTGCCGCATCGAGTAGATGTCAATGCCGGGACCCGCGCCCTCGGTGTACTCGCCCTTCATCAGATGCGGGATGCCGCAGGCGAACTCGGCGACCTCGAGGCCGCGCTGGATATCACCCTTGGCGTCGGGCACCGTCTTGCCGTGCTCGCGCGCCAGCAATTCGGCGAGCTTGTCGTAGTCGCGCTGCACCAACTCGACGAACTTCATCATGACGCGGGCGCGGCGCTGCGGATTGGTGGCAGCCCATTCCGGCTGCGCCGCCTTGGCGTTCTCGACCGCGGCGCGGACTTCGGCCTTGGAGGCCAGCGCGACCTTGGCCTGGACCTCACCGGTCATCGGCTCGAAGACGTCTGCCGTACGGCCCGACGCGCCCTTGACCTCCTTGCCACCGATGAAATGTCCGACTGAGCGCATGGATAACCTCCCTTGGGACCGGAATCGCCGCTCCGCGCGGCGAGATCGCTTTACAAACCCTAATGACCCTGCATTTTATAGGATTCAAGTCCGATAAATTGCACCATAGATGTGCGGAAATGCAGGATCAAGGCGGCGACACGATCGACTGGGACGACTTCCGTTTCGTGCTTGCGATCGTGCGCGGCGGATCGGTGTCGGCTGCCGCCAAGCAGCTCGGCGTCGATCATGCCACAGTGATCCGCCGTGTCGACCGGCTGGAGCGCCACCTCTCCGCAAAACTGTTTGATCGGCGCAAGACCGGCTACCTGCTGACCGAGGCCGGCCAGCGCGTCGCCGACAGCGCCGAGGCGATGGAATCCACCATCGTTGCCAACCAGGAGGCGGTCGGCGGCTCCCGCGCCCATCTCACCGGCACGGTGCGGATCGGCGCGCCCGACGGTTTTGGCAGTCACTTCCTGGCCTCGCGGCTGGTCAAGTTCACCGAGCGGTATCCCGATCTCGATTTACAGCTCGTCGCCACTGCGCGGCTGTTCTCGCTCTCCAAGCGCGAGGCCGACATCGCGATCAGCCTGACCATGCCGAAGGAAGGCCGCATCGTCGGCCGCAAGCTGCTCGACTACACGCTCGGGCTTTATGCCGCACCCCGCTATCTCGCGCAGGCGCCTGCCATTGCATCGCGCGCCGACCTGCCGCGGCATCGCTTCGTCGGTTACATCGAGGAACTGCTGTTCACCCCGGAACTGGACTATCTGCCGCAGGTCTCGCCGAAGATCTCCGCCAAATTCCGCAGCGCCAATCTGATCGCGCAGCTCAACGCCACCATCGCGGGCTTCGGCATCGCCGTGCTGCCGCACTTCATGGCGTCGACACATCCCGAGCTGCAACCGGTGCTGCCTGACGAGGTGCGGATCTCGCGCACCTTCTGGCTGCTGATGCACGCCGACAGCAAGGACCTCGCCCGCATCCGCGCGGTGGCGGATTACATCTACGAGACCGTAGAAGCCGATCGCGCGCTGTTCGGCGGGGTGTAATCTCTCCGTCGTCCCGGCGATGGGGAGATAGGCTGCCTAATTCACCTTCTTCTTCGCCGGCGCCTTCGCCGCGGCGGCTCGTCCCAGCACCGCCTCGCGGCCAGCCGACAGGATCTCGTCAGACATCTCGCCATTGCCGGCGATCCGCGACATCACGATGGTGCCCATCATGGTCGCCAGGGTCGCCATCGCCTGCTTGCGCGCGGCCTTGCGCGGCATGTCCTGGATCTGGTCGGCAATCATCTCGATCATCTGGTCGAGCTTGAGCGCAAATGCCTTGCGGGTCTTCGGGCTCTCGCGGGCGATTTCGGCGCCGAGCGCCGGCACCGCGCAGCCCTGGCCGGGCTCGTCGCGATGCAGCGTTGTCAGGTAGCCGTCCACGATCAAGGCAAGCCGCTTCTCCGGCGGCACCTCGGCCGTGACCTTGCGCCAGCGCTCATTGGCGCGGTCCATGGCGTAGTTGAAGGCCTCGATCACCAGCGCCTCGCGCGAATCGAAATGCGCGTAGAAGCCGCCATGGGTCAGGCCGGCGTCCTTCATCAGGTCGGCGACACCAATGCCATGGGCGCCCTTCTCGCGCAGCCGCGTCGCGGCCTTCTTCACGATCCGCGCGTGGGTCTCCTGCTTGTGTTCTTTCGAATAGCGCATGCCGGTCTCGTGGAATGTTTCTAATCATACAATAGCAGATTTGCGCTGGAAATGCTGTAGTTATTTCGGGTTGGGTTCCCCGCCGAGCATCGAAAATGTCGCAGTCGCGTGCACCGCAAGATTGCCCTTGCCGTCGCGGACGAAGCCCTCGGTGTAGCTGGTCTGGCGACCGAGCTTGATTACCCTGCCCTCCGCCGCGATGGTTCCCGAGCGCACCGACAGCGGACGCAGATAGGTCAGCTTGAGGTCCAGGGTGACGGAGGTCCGCCCGGCCGACAGCACGGTCGAGATCGCGCAGCCCATCGCGGTGTCCAGAAGTGCAGCAGCGGTCGCGCCGTGCAGCAGGCCGATGGTGTTCTCGAGGCTCTCATGCGGATCGAGTTCCATCACGATCCGCCCCTCGTCGACGACGGCCATGCGGAATCCGATCAGTTTCGCCATTGGCGGCGGCGGCAGGCGGCCGTCACGGATCGCGCGCATCGCCTCGATCCCGGACATCGGCATGGCCGCCGCGGCGACCGGTCCCGGCGCCTGCCATTCCACCACGCGCACTCGCTTGAGATCGGACGAGTGAAGATCAATGGTTTCGGCGGCGGTCATGACAGCTCCATTTATATGATGATTATAATTCTATAGATCCGGACCGCGCGACGCAACCACAACCCAGCGCCTTGACAGGGACCCGCTTTGTCCGGGACATGGCGCGATCAATTCCTGCGCCGGGACTTTTCCATGGACATGCTCAATCCCCACTGCGGCATCGCCCGCGACTCTAGAGGCGTCGTCCGCCTCACCATCTGCAACGCCGGCAAGCTGAATATCGTCAGCTCGGCTGTGACCAATGGGGTGCGCGAAGGCTTTGAGCATCTGGCCGCCGACCGCAGCATCCGCGCGGTGATCCTGGCCGGCGAAAGCGAGCGCAGCATGATCGGCGGCGCCGACATCAAGGAGATGGCAACGCTCGATCAGACATCCGCGGAAGCCTTCATCAGCCGCCTGCGCGACCTCTGCGAGGCCGTCCGCAAATTCCCGGCGCCCGTGATTGCGCGCCTGCCCGGCTGGTGCCTCGGTGGCGGCCTTGAGGTCGCGGCCGCCTGCGACGTCCGCGTCGCGGCGCATGATGCGATGTTCGGCATGCCCGAGGTGCGCGTCGGCATCCCCTCGGTGATCCACGCCGCACTGCTGCCGCGCCTGATCGGCTGGGGCCGCGCCCGCTGGCTGATGATGACCGCTGAAAATATCGACGCCCCGACCGCGCTCGCCTGGGGCCTGGTCGATACCGTGGCAAAACCCGGCGGCCTCGATGACGCCGTCGAGCACACCGTAAAAGCGCTGCTGGAATGCGGCCCCGAAGCACTGCGCATCCAGAAGGATCTGCTGCGGCAATGGGAAGAACTGCCGCTGACCGAATCGGTGAACCTCAGTGTCGGTGTGTTCGGAAAGTCATTCCAGACCGGCGAGCCGCAGCGGTTGTTGCAGGGATTCCTGGATCGGAAGCGATAGCCGGACTCCCCGGCACGAAATCTTGTGGCCGCAGCCGGGAGCGCATAGAACTGACGGGATGCGAAGCCGCAAATCGCGCTCCAGGACGCATCGATGATCAGGAAAGGCGACGACGGAGCTTCGGAAAGGCCGGGAACGCCGACGCTTCAGACCGTCGAACGCGCATTCACCTTCCTGGAGCACGTCGCCGCAAGCAGCGATCCACCGACGGTTCAGCAGGTCGCACAAGCCCTGAGGCTGAACATCACGACCTGCTACCATCTGATGCGGACGCTGGTTGCGCGCGGCTATCTGACCAGGCTGAGCAATGGCACGCTGGTCGTCGGCAACTCGATCGGGCCTTTGTACCGCGCCTATCGCTCAAGGCTGAACGAAACGCAGGAACTCTACGAGATCGTCCGCCAACTGGCCGAGAAGACGTCCGAGACGGCTTTCTTTTCCGCACCCGACGGCGACTCCGTGGTCCTGAAGATCCTGGTCGAGGGCAGCTTGCAGTCGCTCAGGGTCGGCGGTCTGTTCGTGGGTGTCACCGGCAACGAGCATCTGCGAGCATCCAGCCGCGCGATCCTTCCTTATCTCGAGCCGGCGCACCGCGATCGCATCGTCAAGAAGTGCTTTCGCGGCTTCACCGAAGAAGGCCGAGCGCGAGCGGCAAAGGGTTTGTCGGCCGCCATGGACGCAACGCGCCAGCGCGGCTGGGCCCTGGACGCCGAGGAGTCGCAGGTTGACGTCACCGGCGTGGCCGTTCCGATTTTCGACGACCGTCAGAATATCTACGGAGCGCTGGGCATCGTCGTGCCGACGACGCGCTGGAAACCTGCGCAGCGCGCGTTGGTCGATGCCGTGTCGAAGGCCGGCGATCGGGCCATCGAGCTCCTGACCTACGCCAAGATCGCCTGATAAGGGCCACGCGTCACGTGAGCCCGCGCGCGAGACCCGTCGGCGTGCCGCGAATGCCGCGCACCGACGGCAGTGCGCGCTCAGGCGGCTTGCCGGCTGGCAAGGAAATCCAGGATTCTCGGGACCACCTGGTCCGGCGCTTCCAGCATCGGGCTGTGGCCGATCTTCTCCAGCCGCACCAGCCGCGCGTTCGGCAGCCCCGCCACGACCTCGTCGGCCCATTCCGGCGGACGCGGCATATCCTCGGTGCCGGAGAACACCAGGGTCGGCGCCTGGATCTGCGGCAGCAAATTGACGGCGCTCTTTCGGTACAGCACGCCGCGGATCGCCGGCCAGAGCGACAGCGTGCCGGCTTCCATCCTGGCCCGCCAGTGATCGAGCACCGCGCGCTTCGACGCGCTGTTCCGCGAAGTCTCGCCGAACATCACGGCCATCAGCGTTTCGAGATTCTCGCCCTTGAAGCCGCCATCCCTCGTGGAAGCCTCCATCCAGGACTCGGCCCACGCCAATTGCTCAGGGGGCTCCCCCCGTGCCGATGACCCGAGCATCGTCAACGACGCCACCAGATCCGGGCGCTTGGCGGCTACGCGAAGCGCGACATCTCCGCCCATCGATTGCGCCACCACATGCACGGATGGCAGCCCGAGCTCGGCGATCAGCGCCTCGATATCCTCGGCACAAGCCTCCATCGTCACCGTCTCGTCGGTGCTCGGCGCACTCAGTCCCTGGCCACGGAAGTCGGGGCAAATCACCCGATAGCGTCCGCGCGCAGCGGCGACCAGGTCCGCGAACATCGTGCGGTCGAGCCACAGCGAATGCAGGCAGAGCACGGCTGGCAAATTGCTCTCACCGGTATCGTCGATCCAGAGGATGGTGTCGCGAATTCGAAGTCCGGTTGTCCGGCTCATGGTGTTCCTCCTGTGCAGGGAGCACGTGCCGTGCCCCCAACGCCTTTGCGCGTTTTTCTGTCGTTGGCCTCGCGAGAGTAGGAAGCAAGCGCGCCTCATGTCAATATTTGAATATAATTTCAAATATTGAAATTCATATGCGTACAAAAGATATGATGCGACGCGCGGGATGCCCCGGTATTCGCTGACATGCTACGCTGAGGGCGATCGAGGTCCGGGATGAACAAAGCAATCTTCGGCAGACATGACGGCGTCTGGCTCAACGAGCCGGAGCACTGGACTGCGGACGGCGATAGCCTCCGTATCGTCACCGGCAATGCCAGCGATTTCTGGCGCGAGACGCATTACGGCTTCACCCGCGACAGCGGGCATTTCCTTGGCTTCCAGACCGCCGACGCCTTCACCGCGGAGCTGCGCGTCCAGGGCAATTTCACCGCACTCTACGATCAGGCCGGCATCATGGTGCGGGTCGACGCGCAGCACTGGGTCAAGGCCGGGATCGAGTTGTCCGACGGCCGTGCGATGCTGTCGAGCGTGCTGACCCACGGGCAATCGGATTGGACGACGGCCCCCTACGCGCACGATGCCGGCGACTTCCGGCTGCGCGCAACGGTTTCGAACGGCGTGCTGCGCCTGCAAGTCTCAACGGACGGCAAGCTTTGGCCGTTAATGCGGCTCGCGCCGTTTCCGAAGGTCAAATCCTATCTGGTGGGGCCGATGGCCTGCACGCCCGAGCGGGCCGGACTCGAGGTCAGCTTCTCCGCGTTCCAACTGACGCCACCGCTCGGCAAGGATCTGCACGATCTCACTTGAGGGACCATCTCGCTCTCTATCCGGGCTGACGGACTGTTGACCACGCGCGCTGGCCCATTAGTCTAGGCTGTCCGCGAGACATAGGCCTCACATCGAGAACGTCGATGGAAGCAGAGGTCTCGCCGATGTCTGCGATCAGACCAAACAAAGAATTCGGGACAAACGCACGGGGTCACCACTCAAGAGCAGCAGGAGGACATATGGTCCAAAAGCGCGACGTTCCCGGTATCCGCCCCTATGATGCTCCCGCCGGCGGCTGGGGTGCCCTCAAGGCCACCGCGATCGCGGTGCGCGATCAGATGGAACTGGTCGAGGCGCCGATCACGCTGCTGCGCACCAACAAGCCCGACGGGTTCGATTGCCCGGGCTGCGCCTGGCCCGACAAGGAGCACACCTCCACCTTCCAGTTCTGCGAAAACGGCGCCAAGGCCGTCACCTGGGAGGCGACCAGCAAGCGCGTCACGCCGGAGTTCTTCGCCGCCCATACCGTCACCGAGCTGCTCGGCTGGAGCGACTTCCATCTCGAGAACGAGGGCCGCCTCACCCACCCGCTCGCCTATGACGCCGCGAGCGACACCTACCAGCCGATCGACTGGGACGACGCGTTCGCGCGGATCGGCGAGACGCTGCGCGCGCTGCCCGATCCCGACATGGCCGAATTCTACACCTCGGGCCGCGCCTCGAACGAAGCCGCCTTCCTGTTCCAGATCTTCGCGCGCGAATACGGCAGCAACAATTTCCCCGATTGCTCGAACATGTGCCACGAGGCGACCAGTGTCGGCCTGCCGCAATCGATCGGCATCGGCAAGGGCACGGTGTCGCTGGACGATTTCGACCATTGCGAGCTGATCATCGCGATGGGCCACAATCCCGGCACCAACCATCCGCGCATGATGGGTACGCTGTGGGAGGTGTCGCGACGCGGCGTGCCGATCATCGTGTTCAATCCCTTGCGCGAGCGCGCGCTGGAGCGCTTTGCCGATCCGCAGGACCCGATCGAGATGGCGACGCTCGGATCGACCCGGATCGCCTCGACCTACTACCAGCCGAAGGTCGGCGCCGACGCCGCGGTGCTCAAGGGCATCATGAAGGCGCTGATCGAGATGGATGATGCGCGCCATGACGTGCTCGATCACGCCTTCATCGCCGAGCACACCAATGGGTACGAGGCGTTCGCCGCCGACCTGCGCGCGACGGCGTGGCCGTCGATCGAAACCGTCTCCGGCTTCAACCGCACCCAGCTCGGCGAGGTCGCCGCCGCCTATGCGAAATCCAACGCCACCATCATCACCTATGGCATGGGCATCACCCAGCACATGCGTGGCACCGACAATGTCCAGCAGATCGCAAACCTGCTGCTGTTGAAAGGCAATTACGGCAAGCCAGGCGCCGGCATCTGCCCGCTGCGCGGTCACTCCAACGTGCAGGGCAACCGCACCGTCGGCATCACCGAGAAGCCCAACATCCCGATGTTCGAAGGCATCGAGCGCACCTTCGGCTTCAAGCCGCCGCGCCATCACGGCCACGACGCGGTCGCGGCGATGGAGGCGATCGACGACGGGAAGTCAAAGGTGCTGATTTGTCTCGGCGGCAATTTTGCCATCGCGCTGCCCGATCCCGAGCGCTGCACCGCCGCCATGCGCAAGCTCGATCTCGCCGTGCATCTCGGCACCAAGCTGAACCGCTCGCATCTCCTGGTCGGCAAGCAATCGATCCTGTTGCCGGTGCTGGGACGCACCGAGCAGGATATCCAGGCGAGCGGGCCGCAGGTCGTCACCGTCGAGGATTCGATGTCGATGGTGCACGCCTCGCGCGGCAGGCTCAATCCGGCGTCCGAACATCTGCGTTCGGAATCGGCCATCGTGGCCGGCATGGCGATGGCGACCCTGCCGTCGAGCAAGGTGCCGTGGACCGAGCTGATCGCCGACTACGATCGCATCCGCGATGCCATCGAGGGCGTCTTCCCCGATTTCAAGGATTACAACACGCGGATCCGGACGCCCGGCGGCTTCCGGCTGCCGCTGCCGCCGACCGAGCGCAAATGGACCACCGCGTCCGGCAAGGCCGAATTCCTGATCTTCGACGGGCTCGAAGAGGACCCGGTGCTGGCGGACAGCACAGTGCTCAAGCTCGCCACCATCCGCAGCCACGATCAGTACAACACCACGATCTACGGGTTGGACGACCGCTACCGCGGCGTGTTCGGACGACGCGACGTGCTATTCACGAACGAGGCGGACCTCACCGCGCGCGGCCTGGCGCATGGCGATCTCGTCGAGATCGAGACCGCCTTGCCCTCGCCCGCACCGCGCCGTCTTACGCTCACCGCGATCGTCTACGACATCGCCCGCGGCTCGGTCGCCGCCTATTATCCCGAAGCCAATGGCCTGGTGCCACTCGACTATCAGGACAAGGAAAGCGGCACGCCGTCATACAAGTCGGTGCCAGTGCACATCCGAAAGGCGGCGCAGTAACCGCCACGGCCGCGTGACGGCGCGGACCGCTCAGGTCGAGACGGGTATCTCGATCGCCACCAGCGTGCCGCGACCGGGCTCGCTCTCCAGCGCGATCCGGCCGTTGAGTGACGAGACAACGGTATTGAACGCGATGTGCAGGCCGAGGCCGATATTGCCTCGCTCTCGCCCGGTCGTGAAGAACGGATCGAACACGCGTGCCTGCAACGCCTCGGGGATGCCGACGCCCTGGTCGGCACAAGCGATCCGGGCCAGCGTCTGGTCCGGCTGGCTGACCGTCACGGTGAACCGCCCGCCTCCGCCATCGGGATAGGCGTGCGCCGCCGCGTTGAACGCGAGACTGCTGATCACCTGCGCCAGCGCGCCGCGATAACTGTTGAGAATGATGCCCTGCGGGCATTCGACCTCGACGATCAATCCCTGACGGGACAGCAATGGCCCGAGCTTCGCGACCAACTCGGACAACCAGCCGCCAAGCTCGAACGTATGCCGCTCCTCGTCGGCTTGATGGGTCGCGACCTGTTTGAAGCTATGCACCATCTCGGAGGCACGATGCAGGTTGTCCGAGGTCAGTCGAAGGCCCTGCTCGATCCGCGCAATGCCCTTGGTCAGATCCGATCGGCGGACTGCGGCGCTCTTCAGCGCCTCGTTCATCGCGCGAAGATCGGCTTCCATGGTCGTCGACGTGGTGAGCGCGAGGCCAAGCGGCGTGCTGACCTCATGCGCCACGCCGGCGACGAGTTGCCCGAGCGAGGCCAGCTTCTCGGCCTGCACGAGTTGCGATTGCGTCGCATGCAAATCGCGCAGCGAGGCTTCCGAGCGCTCCTTTTCCAGCCGCAAGGCCTGCGCGGTCCGAAACTGCTGGCGCGCGCGAAACTCGCGGGCGGCGACGGCATAAAGCGACAGGGCATAAGCGTTGAGGACGAGGGAATGATTGATGAAGCGCAGCCCCGGCGGCAAAGCCGGGGCGAGCGATTCAGCGATGCACAGCGCAATCCATGCCGTGAGACAGAACACCGCCAGCGGACCGATCCGCAGCGGCAGCATGGTCGAGACGAACAGGATCACCATCATCACGCCAGGCGCCGCGTAGGTGAATCCCGAGGGCAGAACCAAGTAGACGCTCGGCAGCACGCAGCCTGGAATGACGCAATAGACCAGAAAGATCGTTTCGGCCCACGGCTTCATCGCCCGCATCCAGAGCAACGCGGTGAGCGGAAGCAGAACCAAGACCGCGGTGCCGCCGCGGATCGCCAGCGTGATCGGCAGGATCTCGGGATAGAGCACCCAATCCCAGAACGCATATCCGGCATAGGTGAACGCGCCGAGCAGCATCGCTACCTGCGTCCAGCCGATATTGCCCCGCACATATTGGTCCACGAACCGGCGCTCTTCGACGATGTCGTCGAAGCGCAGTCCAAGGCGGGTCAAAAGGCCGAGCATTCCGGGATCAAAATCGGTCGAGAAAATCTTGCATAGGGAAATTGCAGCGCAAAGAATGATCTACGACAGCTTGCCCACGCTGTCGCGCCCTTTTGGCGCATCCACAGCCACGGCGCGGCATCGCGCCGCGCCCCTTACCGCGCATTCGCCGGCGCGTGGGTCGGCCAGAGATCGGCCCGCCAGTGCAGCGCGATCGCGAGCATGGCGATGAAGCCGGCGGCGGCGAGCAAGGTGCCGGTCGCGGTGTAGCCGATCAGGTCGATCAGGCTGCCGGCGGCGAGCAGGCCGAGCGGCAGGCCGTAGATCACCATCATGCGCACGCCCATCACGCGGCCGCGCAGATGGGCGCTGGCGTTGCGCATCAGCATCACGGCGGCCGAGATCATCGACATGCTCTGTGCGATGCCGGCCAGCACCAGGCAGGCCATCGCCACCGGCATGGTCCTGAGCTCGACGAACACCAGCAGCATCGCGTACCAGGCGAGCGTCGCGCCGATCAAAAGCCGCGCGATGCGCACGCCGCCGGCCATGCTGAGCGTGATCGAGCCGATCAGCGAGCCGACCGCGAAGCTCGCGGAGAGATAGCCGAGCCCGGTCTGGTCGGTATGGAAGATGTTGCGCGCGACGTAAGGCAGCAGGCCGTTGGTCAGCGGAAACGCGGTGAGGTTGGCAAGGAACGCAACGCAGAGCGCGGCACGCATGCCGGGCCCGCTCCAGGCGTAGACGATGCCTTCCTTCAGGTCGCGCAGCAGTTTTGAGCCGGGCAGATCGATATCAGCCTGATCGGCCGTGCTGTGCGTCTTGGCTGGACGCTCCATGCACAGCATCAGGATGGCGGCGACGAAGTAGAAGCAGGCGATCCCGACATAGACGTAACCGATGCCGAGCGCCGCGAACAATCCCGCCCCGGTCAATGCGCCGGCGATGCGCGCCGAATCCTGCGTGGTGCGCGCCAGGCTGATGGCGCCGACCAGTTGCTGCGGCGGCATGATGTCGGCGAGCAGCGCGCCGCGCACGCCGAGGTCCGACGGACGGATCACGCCCATCATCGCGACGATGATCATGACGTTGAGCGGCGCGAGATGTCCTGATAGCGCCATTGTCATGATGGTGCCGGCGAGCGCCGTATAGGCGAAGCGCATCACCGCCAGCAAATCGCGATGCCCCATGCGGTCGCCGATCATGCCGACGACCGGCGCAACCAGCGTGCCGACATATTGCAGCGAGGCGAGCACGGTCAGCAGCAGCACCGACCCGGTCTCGACCATGATGTACCAGCCGAGCACCAGCGTCTCGACCTCGAACGCCCAGGAGGTGAGCAGGTCCGACGGCCATTGAAAGCGATAGCTGCGAATCCGGAATGGCGCGAGCGCGGAGGTCCGCGTGGTCCCGCTCAAGACGCGATGACGCGTGTCACGGCGTGTCCTGCCCTTTGCTTGTTTCGTCCGGGACCTGGTTGTTCTGGGTCTTGATTCTCTTGGCAAAATACCCCGGTTCCGGCAGCGTAGCGCCGACAGCATCGGTGTCAATCGAAGCCGCCGCATGCCGCCATGCGCGACGACGTGCTGCACCGCCCGGCTAGTTTCGCCCGGCGTGCGCGACCGCCGGATCGGCGGACGCAAGCTGCCTGATCGCATCGATCAGCGCAGCGTTGAAGGCGGCGGGATCCTCGATCTGCGGAATGTGCCCGACATCCTGCATCACCTTGAGCGACGCCTGCGGGATCAGCGCGCGGAGGTCGTTGGCCTGGGCGAGCGGCGTGACGTCATCACGATCGCCCCAGATCATCGCCACCGGCACCTTGATCTTCGACACCTCGTCGCGCGAGGCACTCAGCGCCGCGCGATCCGAGCCGGTGAAATACAGCAGCCAGTCCGCAATGTGGGATGTCGTCCCGGTGACGCGCATCGGCGCCTTGAGGATGTCGAGCGTTTCATCGCTCGCGGCGTCCTTGCGGTAGATCAGCTTGGAGAGCAGGAAGCGCGTCGCCAGCGGATCGGTCGCCGTCGCCGCCACCGCGAGCTCGCGCAGCGGACGATAGGCGAGCAGCGCCGGCGGATCGGACGGCGGCTGCGTCAGCCCGAGCGCCGCGTCCACCAGCACGAGCCCGATCGCGCGATCCCGATGGCGCAGGACATATTCCAGCGCCGCGCCTGCGCCAAAGGAATGACCGACGATGACGGCGCGCCCCGCCCCCAGCGCGTTCATCATGCCGTCGATGCGGGCGGCCTGCTCGGCGCGGGTGTAGCCGCCTTGCCGCTCGGAATAGCCGAACGGCGGCAGGTCGGGCGCGATCGGCCTGTAGCCATCGGCCTTGAGCGCCGCCGTCGTGCGCCACCACAATTTGCTCCAGGCCGCGGTGCCATGAAACAGCACCACCGGAATGCCGCCCGGCGGCGCCGGATCCATCACGAACAGGCGTCCGTGGCCGCTGTCGACGAACTTGCCGTCGGCAGGCGCCGCCGCGGCTGCGCTCTCCGTTTCCCTGAGATGCGCCGCCAGCCGCAGCGCGCCCAGTCCAACGGCGAGCACGCCGATGAGGCCGGTCACGACCACGACCGCACCGATCGCGAAGCGGCGGATCCATCGCGTCATCGCCGGCCACACCCGGCGGTCAGCACCGGCCAGACCAGCCACGCGCCACGGCTGTAGAGCGATTTGACGGTGTCCTCGTCGGCCGTCCGCATCGCGAGGAAGCCGCGGCCGGAGGCAAGCAGATCGCCGTCGGCACCGGCCAGCCGGCCCGGATCGCCGAATGCGACCACGACGGTGGGAGTCACGACGAGCGCGGCCGCGGCCATCCCGACGAACCACACCACCAGCACCGCGGCGGCGCCGCCGGCGAAGCGAAGCAAGCGACGCCTTGCCTGAGCAATCCTTGCCTCAGCAGTCCTTGCCTCAGTAGTCGTAGGCATGTTCGAACCTGGCGCCGAGCGCCTCGACGGTGGCCGGAAACGCGGCCACCGTGGCGACCTCGGTATCATAGCCCACTCTGCGCCAACCGGGCATCGATTGCACGTCGGTCTCGAAGATCGGCCTGGCGCCGCCGACCTGCGGGAGCTGGCCCGCGGGAACCAGCACCGTCGTCAGGATCCTGGTGTTGCCCGCGATCTCGCCGAACGACAGCCCCTTGGCGCCGATCTCCCTGATGATGCCGGTGAACTCGCGATAGCGCGGCGTGATCATCAGCACGCCCTGCCGGCCGTCGGCCGCGCGCACCTCGCGCACCGGGCGGATCCGGCTATCCGGCGGCAGCGCCTGCGCCGACGGCGCCAGCACGACGCTGCCGATCTCGAGATCGGCGGGAGACAATCCCGCGAGCGCGCCGATCGCCTTCGCGTAGAGCGATTTGACGCCATATTGCAGCGACAGCGAAAACCGCCGCTCCACCGAACGCAGCGACGGCTCGAACGGCACGTCGTGCCAGAGCGCCGACAATTTGTCGGCGAACGGATAGCGATACCACGGCGTCTGCTCGAGGAACTTGGCGTAGTCGTCGAGCAGCGCCTGGTTGAACTCGTCCTCTTTGGTGCGCGTGGACCCGCGCCACGCCACGGTGAGCGCGCCGATGGTGCGCTCATAGAGCCCCTGCACCGCCATCTCGGCGGTGAAACTGGTTCCGATGATGTAGTCGGTGATCATCTGGTCCGGCGTGGCGGGCCGGGCCGACGACGAGGAGCGCCTCGCGCCGCAGAGGCTGGACCAGAAGCCCCTGACGCTGCGGTAGTAGTCGAACGAGGATTCCGAGGCCGCGCGGGTCACGCCGGCGAGATCGGAATAGGCATAGACGATGTACCACTCCGGATAGGTCAGGAACGTATCGCCTTCCGCCCGCGCGTATTTGGCATCGTCGACACCGAAGGCCGCGGTGGCGGGCGCCAGGGAATCGTCCGGCGTGCAGGCGTATTGGACGTAGCCGATCTGCGCCGCGCAGCCCGCGACGAACACGACAACGGCGACACCGATGACGGCCGCGATCCGCCGAAACCATTTCATGCCAGCCGGCTCCGCGCCGAAAATCCGGTCACGATGCCGAAGGCGCCGAGCGCGAGATGCGGCACGCTCGAGGCCACCTTCACGAAGGTCGAGGTCGAGCGGACGCCGTCGATGAAGATGCTGAGATCAAGATAGCCGGAGCCGGTGAACACGCCCATCACGCCGTCGAGGAAATACAGCGTGCCGAACACTTTCAGGAAGAAGATCGACGCCTGCCGCGAAATCGCTGCTGCCGCGATCGCCCAGGCCGCGGAGGCCAGATGCAGCGCATCCTTGTAGATATCGAGATGGAACAGGCCGAACACCCGTCCTTCGGTGTCGATGAAGGCCGGGATGTAGTCGGTCGCCGCAGCAAACAGCAATGCGGCGCCGAGCAGCGCGGCGGCCAGACGAGAGCGATCCATGATCCTGCGCTCCTTCAAGCGAAATAGACGTCCCACATCATGTTGCGGAACACCAGTGACGGGTCGAGCCGGCGCTTGGCGGCGACGAATTGCTCGGTACGCGGATAGATCGAGCGCACCTGGTCGCGCCGGGCATGCAGCCGGTATGGCAGATAGAACGCGCCGCCGAGATCCTTGACGCCTTCGATCAGGGCTTCGGTCATCCGCATCATGTCGACCTCGCCCTCCGGGCTGATCTCCTGCGAGAACGACATCACCGCCGCGATCCGCTTCTGCGGCGCATAGGCCAGCACCGCGACCGGATCGGCATCGACATAACGCAAGGTCACGTTGAGAAATTCCGACTTCGCCTTCGGGATCACTGCGCGGCAGAGATTGACGAAGCCGTTGAAGCGATCCGGCGGGACGAAATATTCATGCAGGATGTCGGTCCGCGTGCCGTCTCCCGACGCCAGATTGACCACCGGCTCGACCATCAGCGTGTTGCGGGTGGCGGCGCCGGCGATCGACGGGCTGACCGAGGCTTCCATGAACCAGCGGAAATTCTTCGCCCATTCACGCCCGGTTTGCAGCCGATAGACGTCGCGGGAGAATCCGGTCAGCGCGCCATGGTCGACCACGGCGGGAAGCGGCGACGGCTGCGTGGCGGCTGCCCGATAGGTGATCATCAGGGCCTCGTCGAACAGGCTCTCGCGCGCGACCGAAAGCCTGCCATAGGCCATGCGCACCGCGGGATCGTTCTCGACCGCGTTGACGAAAGCATCGGCGAATTGCGATGGCTGCATCCTCGTATAGGTCGGCTGCATCAGGGCATTCGGCACCATGTCGAGCTCGAGCTCGACGATGGCCCCGAACAGGCCGTAGCCGCCCATCGCGAGCGCGAACAGCTCCGGTTCCTTGGTCCGCGAGCACTCGACCAATTGTCCGTCGGACATGACGATCTTCACCGCGCGCACCGTAGCGCCAAACGGACCGTAGCGCGTCGGCCAGCCATGCGAATTGACGCAGAATGTCGAGCCGACGCCAAAATCGCTGTTGGACTGCATCACCGCCGGCGAGAAGCCCTGCGCATCGAGCGCGCGGATCACATCGAACCAGCGCATCCCCGCCCCGACGCGATAGGTCATGTTGGCGCGATCGGTCTCGATGTGCCCGCCGGTCAGCGTGATCGCGACCCCGTCGCGCGGAATCGACTGGCCGCCCATCGAGTGGCGCGCCACACCGATGGCGAACGGACGTCCCTGGGTCCTGGCCGCGGCGATCTCCTGCCGGATCGTGCCGACGATGTCGTCGGCGGGCGCGGCCCTGAGCGCGACGTGGCGCGCCACCGGTGTCGGATTGAGCCGGCTGGCGTCGTTGATGATGGGCCTCGGAGTGAACTCGGCGTGCGCCGGTACTCCCGAAGCCAGCACCGTTGCTAGTCCTCCCTTGAGGACGGATCGTCGCGATAGCGTCACAAGAAATTCCTCAAACGACTCGTCTGGCGAATGTTACCGGAAAAATCCTCCCGACAACGGACTGGCGTTCTCGCGAATCACAAGCCCATGCGCGGCACCGCGCGTCGCAACATGAGGTGGGTTGGTATGAACGCCAGCAGCGGCAGGCCGATCATCAGGCCGGCGAGCCACACCAGCGGCGGCACGAAGTCTTGCGGCGCCCTGTCGCTCATGCCGAACACATAGTTGATGTTGACCGGGGTCATGCCCGGGTCCGGCCGCGGTCCCGGCATCACGAAGTAGCAGATCAACAGCAGCGCCCAGGCCAATGCGCTCCAGGCGATCAGCGCGCGCTGATCATAGCCAAGCCGCCAGACCAGGAACAGCAGCAGGAACGGCAGCCAGCCGTGAAAGCCCGACAGGAACCGGAGGAACAGCGAGAGGTCCTGATCGAACATGTAGTTCGTCATTCCGGTCAGCGAGACACCGGCGACATGCGCCAGAAAGTCGACCACCCAGAAGGTTTGCGGCACCAGCAGGCCGACGGCACACATCGAAATCAACAGCGCGCTCTCGGTCCAGACCCCGATCAAGGTGAGGATCAGGGAGACGTCGCAGAAATAGAGAAAATTGGTCGGCCCGTACCAGTAGGTATAGACCGGCACCAAAACAGCCATAAAGGCGCTGAAGCCGATCTTGACGGAGAGCGGAATGCGCGTGGGCGACTGCTCGACAGCGATAACGGACATTGCGGCGGGAACTTTCCATTGCACAACCGGCGATGCTTAGCACCCGGCCGGTAAACGGCCTCACCAGCTCGCAACCCTGGATTACCGGCGTGCGAGAATTCGGTTAACGCAAACCGAGCGTGCACCATACAGTTTTAGCTACGGCTGTGTGCGCCTTTGGGGTAGCATGCCCGTTCCAAAGCTGCGGAGCAGCCCATGACGGCCTTCGGAGTTTTCGCAATCTATGTGACGCCGTTCGTGATCATCGGGATCGCAATCAAACTGCTGATGAAGCGTTACGCCATCGATCTGCCCGAGGTGCAGAACCAGGCAGGCGCGGCGCCGAAGCGACGATTTCTACTCGGCGCCTGGCGATCGGATTAGGCCATATAGGCCGATCGCTTCAGGCCGGCCCGGTTTACAAGGCTGCGGCCACGGCGTAGCGCTTCATCGTTGAACTTTGTCTTGTGGACCGCCCCTGAGGAGGGAATAACCCCGTGCCCAGCCCGGAAAACCTTCCAATCGACCAGATCTACGTTCCCCTGAAGAAGAGGGAAACCCTCAGGCCCGAGGTCGTCGAAGAGATCGCCGCGAGTATCCTGGAAATTGGACAACAAATCCCGATTCTCGTTCGACCAGATGAGAGCAGGCTCGTGTTGCTCGAGGGATTGCATCGGCTCGAGGCCTGCAAGGCGCTCGGCGAGACGACGATCATCGGAGTCCGGGGTTCAGCGGAGGTCCACCCCAAGGCGTTGTTGTCCGACTCGGCAGTGATCGAGGCTGAGCGTGACAAGATGGCGCGATTGAGGAAGCTGCGTCTTGAAAAGGAAGCTGCCGAGAGATCGACCACGGCCGCGGCCACAATCGTGGAATCCAAGTCGGCCGAGCCTCGGCCAGCCCGTTCCGGCAAGAGCATCGGACGGGGATCATCGGGCGGACAAGGATCGAAAACGAAAACCCTGTCGGAATGGATCACGCAACAGAAGCGCGACGGTGGTCGCTATTGACTGCCGGCTCGGCCGCCAAAGCAGCAGCCGCGAAAGCGAACCGGCGCGCCATCGCTCCTCTTGCTCGACGCCTGGCAGTCGGCGTAGATGGATGCCTCAACCACGACCGCACCCGGTCAGGCGCGCCCGCAGGCAGGAGACCGCTTCGGCCAGTGCAAGGTCGGCCTGCACGCCGTCGCGCTGGCGCAGGCTCACCCGCCCTTTCCGCATCTCGCGCCCGCCGACGATCGCCATGACCGGCACCGCCATATCACGCGCCGCCACGATGCGCCGCGACAACGTGTCGGCGCTGTCATAGGCGACGGCGCGAATACCGGCACCTTCGAATGCCGCCAGCACGTCCCGGCCATATCCGGCCTGCTCCTGCGAGATCGGGGCGACCGCAACCTGGTCCGGTGCGAGCCAGAATGGCAGCATGCCGCCATAGTGCTCGAGCAGGATCGCGATCATGCGGCCGAGTGATCCGAAGATCGCATGGTGGATCATCAGCGGCGTTGCACGGCTGCCGTCGGGCGCGATGTAAGACGCCCCGAGCCGTTGCGGCAACACGCCGTCGATCTGCACCGTTCCGCATTGCCACGACCGCCCGAGCCGGTCGCGTAGCGCGAATTCCAGCTTCGGCCCGTAGAATGCGCCCTCGCCGGGATTGATCCGAGGCACGAGGCCACAGCGCCGCGCGGCATCGCCGAGCTTCGCCTCCGACCAGTCCCACGTCGCGTCGTCCCCGGCGCGCAGCGCAGGCCGCGTCGCCAGCGCCACCTCATAGTCGGGGAAGCCGAGCTCGCGGTAGACCTCGTCGAGCAAGGCGATGAAGCGCGCGACCTCGTCCTCCACGTCCTGCTCGCGACAGAACACATGCGCATCATCCTGCTCGAAGCCGCGCGTCCGCATGATGCCGTGCAGCGAACCGGACGGCTCGTTGCGGTGGCAGGCGCCGAATTCGGCATAGCGGATCGGCAGCTCGCGCCATGAGCGCAGCCCCTTGTTGAAGATCTGCACATGGCAGGGACACGACATCGGCTTCAGCGCCATCGTCGCCTCGCCATCGTCGATCCGGAACATGTGCGCGCCGAACTTGTCCCAGTGACCGCTGCGGCTCCACAGCGCCTGAGGCAGCACTTGCGGCGTGCGGACCTCGGCATAGCCGGCGCGACGCATCCTGCGTCGGACATAGTCTTCCAGCACCCGGTACAGCGCGGTGCCGCGCGGATGCCAGAACACCATGCCGGGCGCATCGTCCTGCAGGTGCCAGAGCTTCAATTGCACGCCGAGATGTCTGTGATCGAGTTCGTCCATGGCTATGTTCCTTGTCAGGGACAGAGCGCGGACGGGATCATCAGAAACCGAAAGGCCCCGTCCGTCGCCGGCGGGGCCTTTTCTGGGTGAAGGACGCTTCTCTCTAGCGCGCGCAACCAGCAGGCGATCCGCCGTAAGCGGTCGCGGTGGTGGTCGATGCGGCTGAGAAAAGCTTGTTCATGCCCGGTATATGGCCGGAAAATGCGCGGGCGTCAATGCGGGCGACGTGTTGTCCTGCGTCGTCCCGGCGAAGGCCGGGACCCATAACCACAAATGGTTGTTGGTGCGCGATGTCGGAACGACGAGTCCCAACCACGACATCCGCCGCGGCGTATGGGTCCCTGCTTTCGCAGTGACGACATGCGGGAAGAGTTGAGCACACTCCGATATCATTGCTCGGCTTGCCGACTCCGCCAAAACTCCGGCGTCCACGCACCCGCGCTCATTCATCCGAACACGACATTTTGTCATGACCGCCGCAGTTGCATTTTTTGCGCCGCATCATATGATACATATAATTCTATAAGATTCCCGCATTGAACGGAGTTCCGCCATGGCAACCAGCGTCGATCCCGTCGTCATCCTATCCGCCGCCCGCACCCCGCTCGGTCGCTTCATGGGCGACCTTACTTCGCTGCCGGCGCACAAGCTCGGCTCGCATGTGATAGGCGCGGCACTCGAACGCGCGAAACTCGCGCCCGAAAGGATCGACGAGGTGTTCATGGGCAACGTGCTGCCGGCCGGCCAGGGCCAGGCTCCGGCCCGCCAGGCCGCGCGCGGCGCCAGACTGCCGGATGCCACCGGCGCCACCACCGTCAACAAGGTCTGCGGGTCCGGCATGAAGGCGACCATGCTCGCCCACGACATCATCAAGGCCGGCTCGGCCGAGATCGTGCTGTCCGGCGGCATGGAGAGCATGAGCAATGCGCCGTATCTGTTGCAGAAGGCGCGCGGCGGCTACCGCGCCGGGCACGACCGCATCATCGATCACATGATGATGGATGGGCTCGAGGACGCCTATGAGACCGGCCGCTCGATGGGCGATTTCGGCGAGGCGACCGCGGAGGCGTATCAGTTCACCCGCGCCGACCAGGACGCTTTCGCGATGGAAACGCTGAGCCGCGCCCGCAAGGCAGTCGAGAGCGGCGCCTTCAAGGCCGAGATCGCGCCGATCACGTTGAGCGAGAAGGCCGGTCCGCGCATCATCGCCAATGACGAGCACCCGCTGAAGGTCGATCCCGCAAAGATCCCCGGCCTGAAGCCGGCGTTCCGCGCCAACGGCACCATCACCCCGGCCGCCTCCTCGGCCAATGCCGACGGCGCCGCGGCGCTGATCCTGGCCAAGCGCTCGCTCGCCGACCGCGACGGGCTGCCGGTGCTGGCCGAGATCAAGGGCCATGCCACCCACAGCCAGGAGCCGCAGTGGTTCACGACGGCGCCGATCCCTGCAATCCGCAAGCTGCTCGACAAGGTCGGCTGGAACGTCGGCGATGTCGACCTGTTCGAGATCAACGAGGCATTCGCGGTGGTCGCGATGGCGGCACAGCGCGACCTCGGCATCCCCAGAGACCGGCTCAACATCAATGGTGGCGCCTGCGCGCTCGGCCATCCGATCGGCGCCACCGGCGCGCGACTGATCGTGACGTTGCTGCACGCGCTGGAAGCGCAGAACCTGAAGCGCGGCGTCGCGGCGCTGTGCATCGGCGGCGGCGAAGCCACCGCGATCGCGGTGGAGCGGGTCACGCACTGAGGCTCGAGCCGCGTCATTTGCGAGGAGCGCTAGCGACGAAGCAATCCACATATCCGCATATGCGGATCGATGGATTGCTTCGCTTCGCTCGCAATGACGTTTGATAGATCACGGTCGCGATACCGCGGGCTTTCGTCCGAAAACGAGGGAACTATGTCATTTTAGACATAGCGCCCTCGTGCCATATTGTGCATCACGAAATACTTCTGCCACCATCGATCTGGAACCCAATGATCTCGAACTCGCTTGCCGCTGCCCTCGCCCGCCGCAACATCCACTACGGTTGGGTGATGGTCGGGGTGACATTCTTTGCCGCGCTGATCTCGGCCGGCACCGTCGGTGCGCCCGGCGTCTTCATCGTGCCATTGCAGAATGAGTTCGGCTGGTCGACCGCGGAAATCTCCTCGGCGCTGTCGATCCGCTTCATCCTGTTCGGGCTGATGGCGCCGTTCGCCGCCGCGCTGATGAACCGCTACGGGCTGCGCAACGTCACGCTCGCCGCGCAATTGATCGTGGTCTCCGGACTGTTGGCGTCGCTCGCCATGACGCAGGTCTGGCAGCTCATCCTGCTGTGGGGCGTCGTGATCGGGATCGGCACCGGCATGACGGCATTGGTGCTCGGCGCGACGATCGCCTCGCGCTGGTTCGTGGCGCGGCGCGGCCTCGTGATCGGCATCATGACCGCGAGCGTCGCGACCGGGCAACTCGCTTTCCTGCCGCTGCTTGCGACCATCACCGAGCGTTACGGCTGGCGCATCGCGCTTGGCGCGGTCTGCATCGTGCTCGGCGTCGCCGCATTCGCCGTGCTGATGCTGATGCGCGACCGGCCGGGCGACGTCGGCCTGCGCCCGTTCGGCGACGACGGCACCGCGCCCCTGCCCGCGCCGCCGCCGGCCAACGCGCCGATCATGGCGGCCGCGCTCGGCACGCTGCGCGACTCCTCCAAATCGTCGGTGTTCTGGATCCTGTTCGCGACCTTCTTCGTCTGCGGCGCCTCGACCAACGGCCTCGTCCAGGTTCACTTGATCCCGATGTGCCTGGATTACGGCATCCCGCAGGTGCAGGCCGCAAGCCTGCTCGCGGCGATGGGCATCTTCGACTTCTTCGGCACCATCATTTCCGGCTGGCTGTCGGATCGCTACGACAATCGCAAGCTGCTGTTCTGGTACTACGGCCTGCGCGGCCTGTCGCTGCTGTACCTGCCTTACTCCGACTTCACCTTCTACGGGCTGTCGCTGTTTGCGATGTTCTACGGCCTCGACTGGATCGCGACCGTGCCGCCGACGGTGCGCCTCACCGCGCAGCGGTTCGGCGCCGAGCGCGCCAATCTGGTGTTCGGCTGGATCTTCGCCGGCCATCAGCTCGGTGCCGGTGCCGCCGCGTTCGGCGCCGGAGTATCGCGCACACTCTATGCGAGCTATCTGCCGGCGTTCTTCATTGCCGGCGCACTCTGCGTCGTTGCGGCGTTGTCCGTGCTGGCGATCGCGCGGCCGCAACCAAAGCCTGCGGCCGAGCCGAAACCGGCTGCGGCCTGAGCGGCCGCGCCCGTTCTCCGGCCCTGTCGGCAGCCTGCCGCTACTCGGCGGCGAGACCGGTCGGCGCGGCGGCCTCCGCGGCTTCCTTGTTGTAGTCGTGCACGACGCGGCCGAACGGCAGCGTCAGGTCGGCGATGTAGTGATGCGCGCCGACCACGCGCTTGACCGGGAAATCCGCAACCGGCGCGTTGACATGCGGCACCAGATGCAGCCGGCCAGGCCCGATCCACGAGCCCTTGACGACGATGTCGGTCAGGTTGATCGCGACCAGCTGGCAGACCTCGAGATGGCCATCGACGCCGGGGATCATCTTGAGATTGACCTGGGTCTTCGACAGCGTAGCGCGGGTGACGTCTCCATTACCCGCCATGCTCTCGTGCTTGTAACCCATCGTGCCCATCGCAACGAGCTGGCCGGCATATTCCAGCGTGCCGGTCAGCGTGTCCTTGACGATCTCGAGCTTGGGATGGGCGTACTTCTTCGGAAAGCCCCAGATCTCGCGCCCGGCCGCGATCGGCGGATCATCGTCGAGATACATCTGGCAGACGAAGTTGACCTCTTCGCCGTGCAGGCGCGCGGGGATCACGAGGCCGGATTCGGTGTAGCTGCCGAAGCCGGAGCTGTCGGGCATCTTGATCCATTCGTAATGCACGATCGCCTGCTCGATCGGCTCCAGCGGCTCAGGCAGGCCGGCGCGGATCAGCTCCGGATCGGTCTCGTAGGTGATGACAAGGAATTCGCGATCGATGAAGCGATACGGACCGGCAGGATAGCTCGGGCCGGCGGCCGGCATCGACGGAAGCTTGAGCAGATCTTCCCTGCGCATCGCAATAACCCCCTGTTTGCAAATATCGCCCGGAGGCTATCGGCCGAGATTGACAGCGATGTGAGGGATTTCCGTCAGGCGCGTGACCTCGGTTGCGCTGGTGTGATCCGCGTCGCGCGGCGGAGCCCATTGCTAACCATGCAGGCAGGGCATGGCGGATGCGCGGCGCACGGGCGCCGGGCTTGTCATCACGGCGTCATCGGCACGCTGAATTCTCGCCGCGCATTTTGGAGGGCCTGATATGGATGCGCGATCCCCTCGCCTTGACGATATCGATCATGCGACGCCGGGCTGGCGCCCCGAGGGTTGCGATCGCGTGGCCCTGGTGCTGCAAGGCGGCGGCGCGCTCGGCGCCTATCAGGCCGGCGTCTATCAGGCGCTGCACGAATCCAACATCGAGCCCGACTGGGTCTGCGGCGTCTCGATCGGCGCGATCAACTCGGCGATCATCGCCGGCAACCCGCCGGAAAAGCGGCTGGAGCGGCTGCACATTTTCTGGGACCGCATCACCAGCCGCAAGATCTGGCACTACACGCCGGACGGCGACATCTTCCGCAAGGCGCGCAACCTCACCAGCTCATGGATGACGACGACGCTCGGGCAGCCCGGCTTCTTCACCCCGCATCAGACCAATCCGTGGTTCAGCCCGGCCGGCGCACGCACCGCCACCAGCTATTACGACACCACGCCGTTGCGTGACTCGCTGCTCGAGCTGGTCGACTTCGATCGCATCAATTCCAAGAAGATGCGCTTCGCGGTCGGCGCGGTGAACGTGCTGTCGGGCAACTTCATCTATTTCGACAACGCCCATGACGAGATCATCCCAGAGCACATCATGGCGAGCGGCGCGCTGCCGCCGGCGCTGCCGATGGTCAAGGTCGGCACCGATCATTTCTGGGACGGCGGCATCGTCTCCAACACGCCGCTGCAGCATCTGCTCGACCAGGAGGACAACGCCAACTCGCTGGTGTTCCAGGTCGACCTGTTCTCGGCCCGCGGCGCGCTGCCGCGCGACATCCAGGACGTGATGGCCCGCCACAAGGACATCATGTATTCGTCGCGCACCCGCTACAACACCGACGTCTACCGCAAGACCTACAATCTGCGCACCGCCCTGCACAACGCGCTGGGAAAAATCCCCGACGATCAGCTCTCGGAAGAAGAACGCCAGCTCAAGAAGGCGAACAGCCGACTGCCCGGGATCACGCTGTTGCAGCTGATCTACCAGCAGAAGGCCTATGAGGGCGACGCCAAGGACCACGAGTTCTCCGGCACCTCGATGCGCGAGCACTGGGCCAGCGGACACGAGGACACCAAGCGCTCGCTGAAGCGGCGCGACTGGATCAAGATGCCGGAGAACGGCATGGGCATCGTGATCCACGACGTGCATCGCGAAGCGGAGTAGTGAAGGCCGTCTCTTCTGCCGTCATTGCGAGCGCAGCGAAGCAATCCATGTCACCGCTTGCGGAGATATGGATTGCTTCGTCGCTGCGCTCCTCGCAATGACGGCTGGATGCGCCTTACGGCCGCGTCGACATGTTGCTCGGCGGTCCGGCCTTGCGGATCGGCTCGGCAAGGCGCGCGAACTCGCACAGCAGCGAGCGCGTCTTGCGCGGATCGATCACCTCCTCGACCCAGAACTTCTCGGCCGAGCGGAACGGCGAGCGCAGCTTGTTGAGGCGGTCCTCGATCTCGCGCAGCTTGGCGGCGGGATCGGCGGCGGCGTCGATCTCGGCGCGGTAGGCCGCCTCGATGCCGCCCTCGAGCGGCAGCGAACCCCAATAGGCCGACGGCCAGGCATAGCGCATCGAGAACCGGTTGGCCGGCTGATGCACCACGCCAGCGACGCCGAAGGCGTTGCGGATGATGATGGTGCACCATGGCACCGTGCTCTGGTTGACCGCGGCCATCGCCCGCACGCCGTGGCGGATGGTCGCCGACTTCTCCGCCTCGAGCCCGATCATGAAGCCGGGGCAGTCCATCAGATAGACCACCGGCAGGTGGAAGGTCTCGGCGAAGTCGACCCAGCGCACCACCTTGGCGCAGGCATCCGCAGTCCACGAGCCGCCATAGTGGAACGGATCGCTGGCAAGCAGCAGCACCGCCCTGCCCTCGATCCGCGCCAGACCGGTGATGACCGGCCGGCCGAAATTGATGGCGACCTCGAAGAACGAGCCCTTGTCGACCACGGCCTCGATGATCGGCCGCATCTTGTAGACCTGCCGCCGGTTGCGCGGCACGGCGGTCAGGAGCGACTCCTCGGCGCGCTCCGGATCGTCGGTGCAGGGAATGGTCGGCGGCAGATCGTAGACCGACGATGGCAGATAGGACAGGAAGCGCCGCGCATAGTCGAACGCCTCCTCCTCGGTCTCGACCGCCTGGTCGATCGCGCCGGCGCGGGTCTGGATGTCGGCGCCGCCGAGCTCCTGCTTGGTCAGGTCCTGACCCAGCCGCTTCACCACCGGCGGACCGGCGACGAACATCGCGGAGCTCTTGGTCATGACCGAGTAATGCGTCGCCGCGAGCCGCGCGGCACCGAGGCCCGCGACCGAGCCGAGGCCGAGACCGACCACCGGCACGCGCGCCAGATTGGCGGTCGTGTACCAGTACCAGCGCGTGCCGCCGACGCCGCCGGGCAGATTGGCGGCGCCCCTGGTCTCGATCGTCTTCACCGAGCCGCCGCCGCCGGAGCCTTCGATCACGCGGACGATCGGCAGGCGAAAATCATGCGCCATCTCCTCCGCCATCAGCGGCTTGGCGGAGATCGACGCATCGGCCGAGCCGCCACGCACGGTGAAATCGTCGCCGACCACGACCACGGTGCGGCCGTCGACCCTGGCGCGGCCGAACACGCAGTTCGCCGGCGTCAGATGCTTGAGTTCGTTGCTCTCGTCATATTCGGCGATGCCGGAGATCGCACCGACCTCGTGGAAGCTGCTGTTGTCGACGAGCTTGTCGATGCGCTCGCGAACGGTGAGCCGACCCTGGTCGCGTTGCCGCTTGACCTTGTCAACGCCTCCCATCTCCCGCGCGAACGCTTCGCGCCGGGCGAGGTCGTCGAGTTCCGGCTTCCAGGTCATTCAGTGCCTCCGTCTTGATGATCTTGTTGTTATGGGCCGTCACCGGAAGCGACTTGCGTTCGATCCGATTGCTGAAGATGTCGCCGTCGGCGCCCTCGAGCAGGCTGCCGAGCGCGGCGGCGAGGTCGACCATCTGCGGCGCGACCTCGCGGTGCAGCCGCGCCTCGTCGTACATCGCCGAGAGCAGGCCGATCGTGGCGACCACGTAGGTCTGATACTGCGGTGACCACACCGGCACCGCGACGCCGTTGATGTGCGGGCTCCACAGGCCGCAGGCGACCACGTAGCCGTGCTCCTGAAGGTGACGGCGGTTGGCCTCGATACGTGGCGTCAGCATCTTGGCGCCGTCGGGCAACTCGCCTTCCATCTCCGCGATCAGCGCATCGCCAACCGTGGGATCGAGCGCTGCGGTGTAGGCGTGGCCGGCGGCGGTGGTCGCCATCGAGATGCGGCTGCCGGTGGCTTCATGCAGGCCGAGCGCGTTGGCGGCGCGGGCGAACTCCAGATAGACCAGCTGAAAGCGGTCGGGGATGACGAAGCCGACCGTGCCGGGCAGTTGATCGGCGACATCCTGCAAGCGCAGCCGGATCAGGTTGCGAAGCTGCAACCCCTTCATCATCGAGGTGCTCATCGCGACCGCGCTCGGACCGATCCGATACTTCTGGTCGCGCGGCAGATAGACCAGCTGGCCCATCCGCGTCAGCGTGTGCGTCAAGCGCGACACCGTCGAACGCGGCAGGCCGCAGCGGTTCGAGATTTCGAGATTGCCGAGCCGGGCCTCGTGCCCCTCGAAGCACCGCAGCACATCGAAGGCGCGCGACACCACCTGGATGACATCGCCATCGCCTGTCTCGCTGGCGAGCATTCCCTGCCGGCTGAGCCGTTCCGAGCGCCTTCCCATCTTGTTTTTCTCCATTCCGCATGACGGAATAAAATTCCACTTGCAGAAGAAACTACCTCAGGCAATCTGCCGCCACAACAAAAAGCCGTTCGCCGGATGAAATTTCCGCAAGACGGTATCGGAGAATGGAATGCCAGAGATCAAGGTCGTGACCGAAGTTGCCGGACGCGTTTGCGCGCTTCCCGTTGAAGCCGGCAGCAAGGTCGGCAGCGGCGACGAGATTGCGTTCGTCGAAGCGATGAAGATGGAAATCCCGGTCACATCGACCGCAGCAGGCAAAATCAAGTCGATTCTGGTCAAGATCGACGATGTCATCGCCGAGGGCCAGGCGGTCGCGATCGTCGAGACCTGAGATCCCGCCCTTTCGGCCCAGCCGCGACAATCTGTCCGGTGATGCAACGCCCGAAATCGCCAAGTTGCGCCTGACGTGGCGTTGCCATCGCCGGATCGCGATGCAATCATCCCGCCCGCAAAAGTTTCGCACAGCGAAACAATGGGAGGAATAATGATCCATCGGCTGATGGCGCTCGCGCCTGCCGCTCTTGCCGGCATTTCACTCGTTGCTGCCCCGCCCGCCTCGGCCGAGGACATCAAGCTGCCGTCGACCATGGCGGTGACCGCCTATGACACCGGCACCGCCGGCTTCAACATCGCGGTCGGCGTCGGCAAGATGATGAAGGACAAATACGGCACCGACGTCCGCGTGCTGCCGGCCGGCAACGACGTCGCCCGTCTCGCCCCGCTGCGCGCCAAGCGCGCGATCTCCTCGGCGATGGGATCCGGCACCTATTTCGCGCAGGAAGGCGTGTTCGAGTTCGGCGCCAGGGAATGGGGCCCGCAGCCGTTGCAACTGCTGCTGTCGTCGGTCGACTGCAATTGCGGCGCGCTCGGCGTCGCAGCGGATGCCGGCGTCAAGGAAATGAAGGATCTGCGCGGCAAGCGCGTCGGCTTCGTGGTCGGCTCGCCGGCGCTGAACCAGAACGCGCTCGCGATGCTTGCCTTCGGCGGTCTCACCGAGAAGGACGTCAAGATCGTCGAGTTCGCAAGCTATGGCGCGATGTGGAAGGGCCTGATCAACAACGACGCCGACGCTGCCTTCGGCACCACCATCACCGGTCCCGCCAAGGAAGCCGAGACCTCGCCGCGCGGATTGATGTGGCCGCCGCTGCCGGCCAACGACAAGGAAGGCTGGGCGCGGGTGAAGAAGGTCGGCTCGTTCTTCTTCCCGCAAACCGCGACCTGCGGCGCCGGCATCACGCCGGACAAGCCGATCCAGCTCGGCAACTACCCCTACCCGATCTTCGTCGCCTACGCCGCGCAGCCGGCCGACCAGATCTACGCGATCACCAAGGCGATGATCGTCAATTACGACGCCTACAAGGACTCGGCGCCAGGGGCCGCCGGCCTCGGCGCCGACCGCCAGACCAGGAACTGGGTCGTTCCCGTGCATCCCGGCGCGGTCAAGGCGCTCAAGGAGGCCGGCCACTGGAGCGACGAGCAGGAGGCGCACAACAACGCGCTTTACAAGCGGCAGCAGGTGCTGGCCACAGCCTGGACCGACTACGGCAAGTCGAACCCGCCCGCGGACGACAAGGCCTTTCTTGACGGCTGGATGAAGGCACGCGCCACCGCGCTCGCCAAGGCCGACCTGCCCAACGGCTTTGAGTAACACCTGACGAGCCTGCGGCCCAAACCAACAGCACTGGGGGATGCGTGATGCCGGATAACGCCGCGGCTGCGCCTGCGAAGCGAATCGAGTTCGAGGATCCGCATGCCGGCCTCGACAATTTGCAGGAGGCCGAGGTCACCCGCGTGCGCTCGTTGCGCGGCCCTTGGCGCTGGGCGCTGGTGGTCGCGACCGCCGCGACCATCCTGCTCTGCATCAACCAGCAATTCTCGCTGCGTTTCTTCGTCGACTACACCCAGCTCAATACCGAGTATTTCTATCTCTTGATCGCACTGATGTTGCCGTTCACGTTCCTGATCTTCCCGGGAACGGAGCGCGCACCGCTGAAGCGCATTCCCTGGTATGACCTCGCCCTCGCGGTAGCGACCTTCGCCGCCTCGATCTGGCTGATGCTGAACGTGCGCAAGGCGGCGCAGTATGGCTGGGAATCCGACGGCGCGCCGCGCAACGTCATCATCGCCGGCCTCGTGATGTGGGCGATGCTGATGGAGGCGCTGCGCCGAACCGGCGGCTGGAGCCTGCTGCTGAGCGTGCTGCCCTTCACCGTCTATCCGCTGTTCGCCGAAGCGGGCTGGCTCGGCCCGTTCCGCGGCTCGCAGCTCACGCTCGACCAGGCCACGGCCTATCACGTGCTGTCCGGCGAGAGCCTGCTCGGGATTCCGATCCAGGCCTTCGCCGACACCGTGATCGGGTTTTTGGTGTTCGGCACCGCGCTGATGATGACCGGCGCCGGAAAGTTCTTCATCAACCTCGCCTTCGCGCTGTGCGGCACGTTCCGCGGCGGCGCCGCCAAGGTCTGCATCTTCGCCTCCGGCCTGCTCGGCATGATGTCGGGCTCGATCGTGTCCAACGTGCTGACCGCCGGCACCATGACGATCCCGGTCATGAAGAAGAGCGGCTTCCGCGCCTCCTATGCCGGCGCGATCGAGGCCTGCGCCTCGACCGGCGCGGTGCTGGCGCCGCCGGTGATGGGCGCGACCGCGTTCGTGATCGCCCAGTTCCTCAACATCAGCTACGCCGAGGTCGCGATCGCCGCGATCGTCCCTGCGACGCTGTACTATATCGGCCTGTTCATGCAGGTCGATTCCTACGCCGCGCGGCACGGGCTGAAGGGCATCCCGCGCGCCGAGCTGCCGCGGGTGATGGATACGATCAGGGACGGCTGGTACTACGTCTTCGTGATCGCGCTGCTGATCGTGATGCTGCTGTATTTCAAGCGCGAGAGCCACGCGCCGTTCTATGCCACCGCGCTGCTGCTGGTGCTCAACCAGATCTTCTCCAGGGACACCCGCTGGACGTTCGCGACGATCGGCAAGTTTCTCGAAGTCAACGGCCGCACCTTCGTCGAACTGGTCGGCATCCTCGCCGGCTGCGGCCTCCTGATCGGCGCATTCTCGATGACCGGCGTGGTCTCGAGCCTCGCCAACGACCTGCTGACGCTCGCCGGCGACAACGCGTTCCTGCTGCTCGTGATGTGCGCCTTCACCAGCCTGATCCTCGGCCTCGGTCTGACCACGACCGCCTGCTACATCTTCCTCGCCATCCTGGTCGCCCCCGCGCTGGAGAAGCTCGGGCTGAACCGGATGGCGGTGCACATGTTCATCTTCTACTGGGGCATGCTGTCGTCGATCACGCCGCCGGTCGCGATCGCGTCCTTTGCCGCGGCCGGCATCGCTGGCTCGCCCGCGCTGAAGACCGGCTGGGAATCGATGTGGGTCGGCAGCATCATCTATTTCATCCCGTTCTTCTTCGTGCTGAACCCGGCGCTGGTGATGCAGGGTGACAGCCCCTATCTCGCCGGCCTCGGCTTGATGGCGCTGGCGGCCTGCGGCACGCTGTTCATCTGCGGCGGCATCCAGGGCTATCAGGCCTTTGTCGGCGACCTCCGCGGCGCCGGTGCGCTGGAATGGCCGCTGCGGGTGCTGCTGGTGATCGGCGGCTTCGTGCTGGCGACGCCCGGCGGCGGCATCAACCCGCTGTCGCAGGTGCAGGTGACGCTGCTGGGGCTTGCGATCCTCACCCCGACGGTCGTGGTCGCGCTCATGCTGGTCCGCCGCCAGGCACTGGTTCCGAACCAGTTGCGCGCGCCCTGATTGCGTTGCACAACAGGAGGCGATGAAACGATCGCCACCTCCCGTCACCGCCACCACCACGGCCTGGTCCAACTCGAAGCCGCCGCTGCTGCGGTTTCTGCACACTTGTTACGCAGACTTCCTCCCGGAGGCCGGCGGCGCGGTTGCCGACTACATTCCGGAGCTCGGCAAGGCCGATCCTGCCCATTTTGGCATCAGCCTCACGACGTTGGACGGCCACGTCTACGAGGTCGGCGATACCCGCGTGCCCTTCACCATCCAGTCGATGTCGAAGCCGTTCGTGTTCGCGCTGGCGCTGGACACCCTGGGCGCCGAGCGGGTGGAGAGCGTGATCGGCGTCGAGCCGTCCGGCGACCCCTTCAATTCGATCCGGCTCAATGCCGACAACCATCCGTTCAACGCGATGGTCAATGCGGGGGCGATCGCCTGCTCCGGGCTGCTCCATGCCGACAAGGGCGACGGCGCGTTCGACTATATCCGCTACGCGCTCGGCCGCTTCGCCGGCCGCGCGCTCGACGTCGACGAGGCGGTCTACGCCTCCGAGAGCGCCACCGGCGACCGCAACCGGGCGATCGGCTATCTGTTGCGCACCAACAGCGTGATCACCGAGAACGTGCCCGCGGTGCTCGACGTCTATTTCCGGCAATGCGCCATCCTGGTCACCGCGCGCGACACCGCCGTGATGGCGGCGACGCTCGCCAACCGCGGCATCAATCCCTTGACCGGCGAGCAGGTCGTGACGCCCTACGCGATCGCGCGCACGCTCTCGGTGATGACCTCGTCGGGCATGTATGACTACGCCGGCGAATGGATCTACCGCGTCGGCATTCCCGCCAAGAGCGGCGTCGGCGGCGGCATCCTGGCGGCACTACCGGCCCGGCTCGGGCTCGGCAGCTACTCGCCGAAGCTCGACAAGCACGGCAACAGCGTGCGCGGCATCAAGGTGTGCGAAGCGCTGTCGGCGCATTACGACCTGCACATGCTGAACCGCAGCGACGACGCCCGCCACAGCATCATCGCCGATTACAACATCGGCAAGAACCCGTCGCGCCGGGTGCGCCGGCCGCAGGAGCAGGAGATCCTGGCCAGGCACTTCCAGGAGGTGCGCGTGATCGAACTGGTCGGCACGCTGTCGCTCTCCAATGTCGACTATGTCTCGCGCCGCCTCGCCGGCAGCCCGCGGCCCGAATTCGTGATCTTCGACCTGCGCCGCGTCACCGCGACGACCCGCGCCGGCGCAAGGCTGGTCGCCGAAGCCTTCCAGGAACTCGCCGAGCTCGGCGTCACCGTGATCCTCTCAGGCATCAAGCGGACCTCGCGCGAATGGGCGACGATCAGCGAGTGGACCAACCGGCTCGGCAATATCAGGGATTTCTATTTGCTCGACACCGCGATCGAATGGGCGGAGGACCAGATCGTCTACCGTTATGGCGGCTCGATCGATTTCCTCGAGACCACGGAGCTTGCCGAGCAACCGTTGCTTGCCGGATTGAGCGCGGACGAGGTCGCCGATCTTGCTCCGCTCTGCACGGTCAGGACCTACCAGCCGAATGAAAGGATCATCGCGGCCGGCAGCGAAGCGAGCTCGCTGTTCTTCCTGCGCAGCGGCGTGGTCCACGTCACCCTGCCCGACGGCATTCGCCTTGCGACGCTGACCGCCGGCATGGCGTTCGGCGAGATGGCGCTGCTGGAGCCGAAGCGCTCGGCCGACGTGGTGGCCGACATGTCGGCAACCGCCTATGAGGTGACGATCGCGGATTTCGAACGCTTCCGCGAGCAGCACCCGCGTGCCGGCGAGCGGATCATGCGTAATCTCGCGCAGATCCTCGCCGAGCGGCTGATCGTGGCCAATGCGAAGGTCGACCTGCTGACGTCGGGTTAGGTCTTTCTTCTTACTCGCCCAGTTGCAGGGAGAGGGTTGAGGTGGAGGCCGACTCCGCAAAATGACTTCTAAAGCGGGATGAGCTTTGATCGAATCGGCTCGGCGCGGTCTCGGTCCGCCTCTCCCCGTCGGGGAGAGGTCGGCGCGAAGCGCCGGGTGAGGGCTCTTGCGCTCTCGATAGACCGGAACCCCTCACCCGATTTGCTGCGCAAATCGACCTCTCCCA